>Ga0256842_1002693_pt1 | contig 12419 bp, 12 predicted proteins | sample 4559240metaG_FD_185973 | JGI IMG/M metagenome (GOLD analysis project Ga0256842, IMG submission 185973) | Hydrothermal vent microbial communities from Guaymas Basin, Mexico - 4559-240 | ecosystem: Environmental > Aquatic > Marine > Hydrothermal vents | place: Mexico: Guaymas Basin | collected...
AATGGAAAGTATTTATATACTTTTTCTTTGATAGAAATCTTTTTAAAGCGGACTTGCAAAAATATATTTCTCATGTTACTCTTCAAGAAAATTTTGTTGTTTTTAACTTCTACTATCTCCTTATTCCTTTTTTCTATTGGCAACCGTAGAACTCCTGTTAGAGTGGAAAAGAGACCCTTTGGCAGGATAAAGATTCGCTCATCTGACCGTATATTAATACTCTCACCTCATCCAGATGATGCAGCTTTGTCTTCGTCAGGTCTTATTCAGGAATCTTTAAATGCAGGAGCCTAAATAAACTTTCACTTTTTAGCTGTGTGAGCTCCGTGTTTGTAACAGAAGATGGTGATTATCTAATTTTTAATATTACTATGAAACCAAAGGTCCCAAGCTTCTCAAAGATTTATGTTTTTGTGTATCCTTTAGGGAATGAGAGTTTTCTCAAGCTCCCAAAGTATAGAGTTGAAATTGTTCATGGTGTGGGTAAACTCTTGGTTGCAAAGTTGATTGATGGCAGAAATGGTGAAAGCACAAACTTGAAGAGCGATGTAGATGCTAATGTAACGAGAACAAAGGTTATTGTAAAAATAAACAAAAGATTTTTTAATAACTCACAGTATCTTTTATCATCAGTTCAGATAGAGAAACTTAATGTTCGTGTTTCAGAAACACCGTGGTGGTTTATTGACCTGCGGGGGTAGCAAAGCCTGGTCAAATGCGTTAGGTTCAGGGCCTAATCCCTTAGTGGGTTCCTGGGTTCAAATCCCAGCCCCCGCATAATCACTTCAACCTTTTGTAGCTTTTTAGTTCTCTTCTTAGAATTTCCCGTATTATTTTGGAGTTCTCAACAGGGCTCTGAGCTCCGTTTATCTTGTAAATCCTCAACTTTTTGAATTCAGCTTGCACTTCCTCAACTGTTTCGTCGTAGGTTTCATTCAAAACCTCTAAAAACCTCTTATTTATTATGAATCCCTCAGGAAATTGATAATCTTTAATTCTTTTAAGTTCCTTCCTGAAATCTAATTTAATGTAGAATATTAAATCTTCCCTCCTCAGATTTTTTTCTAAGTGTTCCTTTATGAGTTTGTAAAATTCTTCATCTCTCTTCTTTATCATGCCAAGTGCTTTGAATGAATTTAGTAAGGTAATTTGGCTTAAAACTCCGCAGTCAATTAGAACTACTTGTTTCCTCGCAACTTCTTCAAAGAATATCAATTTGTTTATTAATTCATTAGCTGACCATTCCATATACTTTAAGATTTTTCTCTTTGGAACTGGTGAGTCCATAGAAACTTCCTTTATTATCGAGTGCGACTTCAATCCATTCTTAACCCTATCAATCAAGGTTGTCTTTCCCGACTTTGGAGGGCCAGCGAATTCAACTACAAAAGGAGTATTCATTTAACAGTAAAAAATATTTATAGTTTAAAAGTTTAACGGATTTTTCATGCCATAAGCTTTTAAATAAGTTTAAGCTACACCTGCCGAATGGGAGATATGCATACAAATATCAGGGATGTCCTGGAAGGAAATTTGAACAAGATAATCTTTACACTTTCCCTTCCTGTTATGTTCTCAAATCTCCTCCAATCATTTTACAGCCTTGCAGATACCTTTTGGGTAGCTAAGCTTGGAAGCTACGCGATTGCTGCTTTAACAATAAGCTTTCCAATAATTTTTTCCTTCATATCTCTCGGTTCAGGAGTTGATACTGGGTCATCAGTTTTTTCATCACACAGAGTTGGTAAGCTCTACAAAGCAAGAAAGGATTACAAAGAAGAAGTTGGACACATATTTGCTCAAACTCTCATACTTTTAATTCTCATTTATTTACTTTTAATGGCTGTGGGTTTTCCAACTCTGCCTTTTATCCTTAAATTAATGCATGCTGAGCCAAAGGTTTTCCAATCAGCTCTTTCCTATTTGAGGGTAATCTTTGCAGGTTCAATATTTCTATTTATCTTTTTTGCCATTGACTCTGCTATGAGGGGTCTTGGTAACACAAGAACTCCTATGAAACTTGTGCTTGCTTCTGTTATTCTAAACGCCGTCTTGGACCCTCTTTTCATTTTTGGGATAGGTGTTCCGAAGATGGGAGTTGTCGGTGCTGCTGTTGCTACGCTTATTGCAAGGGCTGTTGTTAATCTGTTCGCACTCTTTAAAATGTGTAGAGGGGATTACGGTATTCCAGTAAAACTTAAGTATTTTAAACCGGACTTCAAAGTTCTTCGGCAGATCTTAAAGCTGAGCGTACCTGCTTCGTTTGGTATGATATCTTTGTCTTTGGGAATGTTAATATTCACTTCTATAGTTTCAAGATTTGGTACAGTTGTAGTTGCCTCATATGGAATTGTCATGAGATTGTTTAGCATAGCAAGGATTCCTTGTATGGGTATAAGTGCCGCCGTGTCTATAATTGTTGCTCAAAACTTCGGTGCTAAAAACATCAGAAGAATATTTGACTCCTTGCACCAGTCGGTTAAAATTGGGAGTGTGATTATGATACTGCTCATAGTCCCACTCTTCATATTTTCTAAACAAGTAATCTTAATATTTACCTCCGACCCTCAAATTGTTAAACTCTCATCCCAATTTCTTAAAATTATCTCGCCATTTTTCATAATTATGCTTATAAGAACAACTCTTACAGGGTTCTTCAATGGTGTTAAGAAAACATACTTATCAATGATTATAAACTTAGCTAACAGCTTTGTCTTTAAGATACCTTTGGCATATTTATTGGCTTTTAAACTTGATCTGGGTGTTCTTGGAATTTGGTGGTCTTACCCAGCGATGATGGTAGCTACTCTGCTATTATCACTCATAATTTACTTCCTTGTTAAGCGAGAAATATTGAGGGCGGTAGAGGGGAGTCGAACCCCCGTCTGAGGCTGTTTGCGATGCCTCCACAGGCCTCCACGCTAGCCGTTACGCCACTACCGCCATAAAAGAACGGGCCCAGAGGCAGCATCACTTCGTCTTTGACTTCGTTCTTGGTCTCTGGATTTTTTACAATTTAACGGGCCCAGAGGGATTTGAACCCCCGACCTATCGGTTAAGAGCCGATTGCTCTACCAGGCTGAGCCATGGGCCCATTTGAGTAGAGTTTCACATTATTTTAAAAGTTTTTCTATTGCAAATATGTTAGTTTCTGTAAATAACCGCGACACCTTTTATTGTGAATTTCTCAGAGCAGTTTCAGGTCTCCTGTAACCTTATCTATTCTGTCCTCGGCGTCAGGGCCTATTGCTAGGCATGTCATCGTGTTTGGTCTTATCTGTGTTCTTCCAGCATCAATAATTAAAGAAGTTGTTAAGCCAAGCATTTCTGCTTTATCCCTGAGCTTAATCAAGTGTTCGGCTGATGATACCTTTAGAACAGATTTTTTCATTCCTTCTCTTCTCCAATACATAACCTTGAACGGATTTCTCCTCAAGGTTTTCAGAACAGCATCTACACTTGCATGTGCAACTTGAGATGCTATCTTGCCTTTTCCCATTTTAATATCTGTCCTGACCAGAATGACTTGTTTTAATTTTCCATTACGCATATGTCATCTATAATAGCATAAACTCATTTGTTATTTAACTCTTTCCGTTATCTGATCAAGAGCAAATGCACTGTAGCCGCACCAGAATATACTATTACTTTAAAGTTGAGAAGAGCACATGCCAAAGCCAGATTATTTGGTAAGGATAAGATAGATATTACTAATCTCCTGTTAGCTCCATATTTTAAACCTGAATTACAGCAGGTTAATCTTGAAAAAGTTTCTGAATTGTTGCATGAGGAGGTTACAGATGATTATAGTGAGGTAACTTCCTGGCTAGATGAGTTGCATACTCACATAAACCAACTTAGAAGAGGGGAGAAGAAGATTTTTGAAGAGGTTTATTCTAGATTTAGAGATACCTTAAGAAGGGAATACACTATTAGAATAATCTATTAGAAAATATTATAAAACCAAATTATTAAGCTTTTAGTTCTCATGATCTCTCTAAGCTTATTGTATTTTCCCTTTTCCTATTTATATTCGATAAAAGCCCTGTTTTTATAACGAAATATTTAAAAAGGGGTGACACCTCTTTTTCTGTAGAGAATCTTCTCAAAATACTCATGAGGTGATCATAATTTCAGACGATAAAAAGGAAAACTACAATGCGTCAAAGATTCAGGTTCTTGAAGGTCTTGAGGGCGTGAGAAAAAGGCCTAGTATGTATATAGGTAGCACTTCTATAAGGGGTCTTCACCACCTTGTCTTTGAAATAGTTGACAACAGCATAGATGAGGCCTTGGCTGGCTTCTGCAAAAACATCAGAGTTATCATTCATAAGGATAACTCTGTTACTGTCTCTGATGATGGTAGGGGCATACCTGTTGATATAATTCCTAAATACAACAAATCTGCTTTGGAAATTGTTATGACCAAACTCCACGCTGGTGGAAAGTTCGGTAAGGGTGCGTATAAGGTAAGCTCCGGACTGCACGGCGTCGGTGTTTCTGTTGTCAACGCTTTGTCTAAGCGCATGGAAGTTAAGGTTAAGAAGAACGGCAAGATCTATCATCAGGTCTATGAGTTTGGCAAGCCCGTTACAGATTTAAAGATCTTAGGAGAAACATCTGAATCCGGGACAGAGATAACCTTCCTGCCGGACGATACTATTTTTGAAATGACAAATTTTAACTTTGAATTTTTAGCCGAGCGTATGAGAGAGCTTGCCTTCCTGAATCCCGGTGTGAAAATAGAACTTACAGATGAGAGGTCCGGCAAGTCCTTAACATTCCACTTTGAAGGAGGTATCTCAAGTTTTATTGAGGAAGTAAATGCGAACAAGAAGCCCTTCCATGAGGTTATTCATTTTTCTGGTGAGAAAGACAATGTGGGCATTGACTTTGCATTTCAATACACTTCTGGATTCACAACGAACATATTTTCATTTGTAAATACTGTTAGAACAGATGAGGGTGGAACACACTTGACTGGCTTTAAGATGGGATTGTCAAAAGCAATAAACACTTATCTTAGAGAATCTAAGACAAAACTTAAGGATCTGAAGATAACCAGTGAGGATATTGTTGAGGGTTTGACTGCAGTTATAAGTGTGAAGGTTATGGAGCCACAGTTTGAGGGCCAGACAAAAGCTAAGCTTGGAAATTCAGAGGTTAAGAGAATTGTGGATTCCTTTGTGTATGAAAGAGTTAAAACATTTCTCGATGAGAATCCTAACACCGCTAAACTCATCATTGAGAAGGTAGCCAACGCGGCAAAGGCGAGAGAGGCAGCTCAAAGAGCTAAGCAGATTGCTCGTAGGAAAACAGCGTTTGACTCTGCGAGCTTGCCTGGAAAATTAACCGATTGTTCAGAGACAAATCCTGAACAAACAGAATTATTCATAGTGGAGGGTGACTCTGCCGGCGGTTCGGCGAAGCAGGCGAGGAACAGGAACTTTCAAGCCATACTACCATTGAGAGGAAAGATACTGAATGTTGAGAAAGCCCGACTCCACAGGATAATGAACAATCGCGAGATATCCTCTATAATAACTGCTTTGGGAACAAATATTGGCGACTCCTTTGATATTTCAAAGCTCAGATATGGGAAGATTATAATAATGACTGATGCTGATGTTGATGGAGCACACATAAGAACATTACTCCTGACCTTCTTTTTCAGATACATGAAGCAGCTCATAGAAGAAGGTCATGTGTTTATTGCTCAACCGCCGCTCTACAAGGTTATGTATGGGAAGACAAGGCAGTATGTCTACACTGATGAGGAACTTGCACAGATTGTTAAGGACCATCCAAAAGCAGATGTTCAACGCTTTAAAGGTCTTGGTGAGATGAATCCTCAACAGCTTTGGGAGACAACTATGAATCCTGAGACGAGGAGAATGGTTAAGGTTACTATTGAAGATGCAATTTTAGCAGATAGAATGTTCTCTCTGCTTATGGGCCAAGATGTCCAGCCAAGGAAGAAATTTATAGAAGAGCATGCTTTGGAAGCTAACATAGATATATGAAGAATAAAAGGGAAATTAATAACTCTCTTTTTCTCTCTGAGCGACGAAGAGATAGTGCTTCTGCTCGCTCATAATCTCTTTCATTATTCTTTTTGTTATTAACTTGTCAGGGTCAGGCATTAGTTTTATTCTTTTCTTAATGTCGTCAAAACTCTTAAACGGCTCAACCCTCCTCTCCTCTAAAATTTCCCACATTCTCTTTTTGCCCAATCCCGGCAGAAGTTCAAGCTGATGCATTCTCGTGCTGAGAGGCCCTGCTTTGTTAAAGAAATTGACAAATCTCTGCTCATTCTTAACAACAATGTCATGCACAACAAATTCCAACTCCGCCTTCGCAGTGCCAGTTAGCTTTGAATAAGGAATCCTTCCAGCTATGTGATGAATTTTATCCCTCTTCTCAGAACCTATGTAAACCTCTTCGTGAGGTTGCAGGAAAACTCCCTTCTTTGGAACTAATTCTAAAAGTGCGAAGCTGTAGGTGCCTATAGCTTGAGCTATCGCCTCCCTCTGAAACATCGGCCTCTTATCATTTGGATAGCCGTTCGGGAGGAAATCCAAGACCACAGCATAATCTTCTCGCACCATTTTGTACCTCTTAAAATGTTAGCTTAGAAGTTTATAAAACTTTTGATAACTACTTGAGTTTTTCCTTAAACTCCTTAACAACAGAAACTATCTTTTTAAGGTTCTGTGAAGAAATCGTTACTGGATAAGCTTGGAATATTAAAGATAAGTATTCTTCATTATCTGGCAGGAGATCAACAACCTTAACTATCATTTCTTCCTTTATCCTTGGAATGTTAAGCTCTTGAATCTTCTTTTTAAGCTCCTCTGCCTGTTTTTTTGAAATTTTCACGAAGAAGTTTAAATACTCCTTTGTCTTGCTAATTCTAAAATTTGGAGATTCTTCAACATTCTTATCCAGAGAAGCCTTAACCTCTGCTAAGGTAACGGGCTTTTGTTCTAAAATTTCAATGTCCATTTACTCACCTCTTAGCTGGGACCAAATGAATTGGGTGGACCATAAGCTTCTTCTCCACACTTCCATCCACAACTTTTAGAATATAACACTCTCCTCTCTTGCTTAAAATCTCACCGACCCTGCCCTGAAAGACCGCGTCTGGAAGACCTTTATGAACAGAGGGTTCAATCTTGATAGTAACCTTATCACCCTTTTTAAACTCCTGAAAATACCTGCTTATGCTGATCTTGCCCTTCTCGCTGACCTTCTTAGTCATCTTGCTCCTGCTTTTCCTTCTTGAACCGCCAATTCTCTTAGCCATAAACAAGAGGAAAAAGCTTCTATTTATAAATGTTTTGCAGAAGAGTAAATAGCGGACTCGGAGGGATTCGAACCCCCGACCCACAGCTTAGAAGGCTGTTGCCCTATCCAGACTAGGCTACGAGTCCGTAGAGAAGGTTTAACCACTCATTTTTAAAATTTGTGATTTGGAAAAGACCTTTTGGAAAAAGGTTTTATCGAAAAGGCAGGGAAGTGTTGAAATTGTAGAATATTAATATTAATATGGGCCTGTGTTGATGTGGGAACAAAACCTTTTTAGGAAAAATGTTGAATCGAAAAAGGAAGAGTTGTTAAAGAAATCTTTTGAAAAAAGAGTGGGCCCGTGTTGATGTGGGAACAAAACCTTTTGGAAAAAGGTTTTATCGAAAAGATAGGAAGTGTCAAAGTTGTACAGGATTAATAATGGGCCCGCGGAGATTTGAACTCCGGACCGCTCGATTATCAGTCGAGTGCTCCAAACCAGACTAAGCTACGGGCCCGAAGATTGTACGCCCCCGGCCAGATTTGAACTGGCGACCTCGCGGTTAACAGCCGCGCGCTCCGCCACTAAGCTACGGGGGCTTTTCATAAGTGTATTTGCACCTCATTTAAAAATATTACTAAAAATGATTTCTCAAAACAACAAACTTTTAAACATTTAGAGAATACTAACATTATGACTTCAACATTCAAAACAAAACTTAGAGACCTTGCCTGTGGAGAAATAAACTCAAGTTTAATTGGAAAAAGGATTGCAATTGCGGGTTGGGTCAGAAAGATTAGGAACCATGGAGGAATTCTATTCATTGACATAAGAGATAGAACAGGCGTAGTTCAAGTCATCGTCAATCCAGAAGATGAAAATCTAAACTCAATGGTTAAAACCTTAAAAAAAGAATTTGTCATTCAAGTTTTTGGACTTGTTAGGAAGAGGCCAAATGATCAGATTAATAAAAGCATGAAAACAGGAGAAGTCGAAGTCCTTGCTGAAAAAATAAATGTGCTTAACCCTTCCGACGAGACGCCCATAGAAGTTAAAGATGATGTTGTTATAACTGAAAAGAATCGGTTTAAGTATAGATACTTAGATTTGAGAAGACCTAAGATACAGAAGAATATTTTGTTCAGACACGAAGTTGTCAAAGCAGTCAGGGACTTTCTGAACTCAAAAAACTTTGTGGAGATAGAAACTCCTCTGCTTGTAAAATCCACACCTGAAGGTGCGAGAGACTTCTTAGTTCCGAGCAGGATGCACAAGGGCAAGTTTTACGCCCTGCCACAAAGCCCGCAGTTGTATAAACAACTCCTCATGATAGCCGGCTTTGATAGGTACTATCAAATTGTAAAGTGTTTGAGAGATGAAGATTTAAGAGCTGACAGACAGCCCGAATTCACACAAATAGATCTTGAAATGAGCTTCGTCGATCAGGAAGATGTTATGAACCTTACTGAAAGTTTGATAAAGTATGTAGTTGAGAAAACACTTGGCTTGGAATTAAATGAGCCATTTCAAAGAATGACTTATGACGAAGCTATGGATAAATATGGAAGTGATAAGCCAGATTTGAGGTTTGGCTTGGAGCTTGAAGATGTGAAAGATGCAGTTAAAATTTTGAATCTAAGAATATTTGAAGCAGAAGCGGTTAAGGCATTGAGAGTTGATGCTTTATTCTCAAGAAAAAAGATAAAGGAGTTTGAGAACATTGTTAAGCTTTACAAAGCAAGGGGACTTGCGTGGATATCTCTCAAAGATGGCAGTGTCTCTGGAAGTTTGAGTAAATTTGCAACAGATGAATTTTTGAAAAGAATAAATTTGAAAGAGGGAGAAACTATTTTCATAGTTGCTGGTGATAAAAGTATTGTCAATACTTCACTCGGACAGTTGAGATTGGCACTTGGAAAGGAGTTGAACCTTATCAATGAGGATGAATTCAAATTTTTGTGGGTTACTGACTTCCCAATGTTTGAATACGATGATGAAGAGAAAAGATTGGTCGCTCAGCATCACCCATTCACGAAGCCAGAGGTTGTCTCTGAAGAATTAGAGAAACATCCTCTGAGTGTAAAAGCTCTTGCTTATGACATTGTTCTTAATGGATGGGAGCTCGGCGGAGGCAGTATAAGAATAGAAAACATTGATTTGCAGAGGAGAATATTTAAGCTCATAGGTTTAAGTGATGAAGAAGCAGAGAAGAAATTCGGTTTTCTTCTAGAAGCCTTGAGATATGGAGCACCTCCTCATGGAGGACTTGCAATAGGCCTTGATAGACTTGCAACATTGCTTTCAAAACAAACTGACATAAGGGAATTCATCGCATTTCCAAAGAACAAATCTGCTGAGAACCCTATGGACGGCAGTCCCTCTGAAGTTGATCCAAGACAACTTGAGGAACTTGGCATTTCAATTAGGAAATAAGCTGAGTTTTACTAAGTAATACTTTGGAAATCTTTTCTCTTTTCTGTTAATTGTTTCAACTGTCTCTACAGGAAGCCCAACATAAACAGAGTAATCATTTGTTTTTCCCATCAGTACTAAGTCAATAAACTTCTTATTAACATAGAGAACAACCTTCTTGCTTAACTCATTCTTGTAAAAAATTCTGAATGAGTCCTTCAACCTTAAGTAAGCTAATCTTTCCTTTGGAATTTCTCCAAACTCCTTGTTAAGAACCGTGCCTCCCACGAATTTGCCTTCAAAAGTTTTGCCCTTTATCTTATTATACTCATCCTTTATAATCTGTGTGATCCTGCTGGAAGTTATTCTGTAGAAAGAGTCAATCTTATCTAAACTGTTAACAACTTCATCACCAAGGTTTAGGAACAATCTGGAATTGATAAATTTTTTAAGTGAATTATCCGCACCTATTTGGGATAAGAACTCACTTTTAGACAAAATGTTGTATGCAGGTATTAGGAAATTGTTGATGAAGAAACCTCCTTCATAAAGCTTCCACTTCTTGCTATCAAAGAATCTCTGCAGGAATAATTTATTAAATTTAGATTTCTCTTTGGTTTTCTTAATCTTATCTAAATATTCTTCAGGAACAGGTGCTTCTTCCAAATTATCTAAGCCGTCAAAGATCTTAACAAGCAACGCCTCTAAATCAACGGCATTTTTTACATCCAATAATCTCCTGTAATAACTTACCTTACCCTGTCTGTAATTTTCTACATTAGCTCTTAAATCATTAGTTCCTCTTATTTGATCAAGATTTATGTTTTTATTACCATGCTCCTTATCTGTTCTTGTCAACTTATTAACTATAGTTGCTAAATTAGGCATATTATGTTTTTCTCCAAACTCTTTTAGTTGGTTTAATTTAAGATTTGTATCCTCTAAACTATCGTGAAGCATCGCTGCCGCAAACATTTCGTCTCTGATATCACTTTTTTTAAGAACAACTTTCAAAAGATTCAGAGCTGCTCTATATGGGTGCGAAAAGTACGCTTTCCCTGTTTCTCTCTTCTGTTGCCCATGAAGATACGCTGCTAAGACAGTTGAGTGTAAAGCTCCCGCAGATAAAAGGTCTTCTAACCTAAAATACTTGAGGTAAGCGTAAGGAAAATCTGTATTTTCATCAATAAGAACTCTTTCTGCAAAATAAACATTTTTGAAAGCGTCTTTTACTTTTTCCTCCTCAAGATCTAAAATGCCCTCTAACTTTTTGTCTTTCATAATGTTAGAAATTACAGAATCAACATTTTCTTTATTTTTCGGTTCGTTCAGCATTGATTCGTAACAATGACTCATCATATAAAAGTTTTATTATTTTCTTAACTTCTCAATGGTTACTTAACCTATTTATATTTGTTCTTCTTCTTTATCCTTATGAAGGAAGCAATGTTTTATAGGAAGCTGGATAATAATATGATTGTGTGCGACCTCTGTCCGAAGCACTGCTTAATTAAGGAAGGTGAGTTTGGTTTCTGCGGTGTGAGGAAGAATATTGACGGAAAGCTTTACACACTGAATTATGGAAAGCCAGCTGCAATAAGCTTAGATCCTATTGAGAAAAAGCCGATGTACCACTTTCTTCCAGGTGAGAAAGCACTCTCCATTGGAACTGTGGGATGCAACCTTGCATGTCTTAACTGTCAAAACTTTGAGCTTTCAAGGACAAGAGCTGATGAGGTTGAACTTCCCTTTGTGAGTCCAGAGGAGATTGTGCAGAAAGCTTTGGATATGAATGTGAAAATAATCGCATACACTTACAACGAGCCAACGGTCTTCTTTGAGTATGCACTTGACATTATGAAACTTGCTCATAAGAATGATTTGAAGAATGTTATTGTGAGCAACGGATACATAAGTCCAGAGGCTTTAAGTGAGTGGACGCCCTATTTAGATGGAGCAAATATTGACCTAAAATTTTTCACAGATGAAAAATACTTTAAAGTTACAAGCGGACATTTGAATCCCATTCTTGAAACCTTAAAATCTCTGAAAAGAGCTGGTGTCTGGTTTGAAATAACCAACCTCCTCATACCAAACTACAATGATGACAAAGCAGAGATAAGTGCAATGGTAGATTGGATTAAGAATACTTTAGGTGGGGATATTGTGCTTCACTTCTCAAGATTCTTTCCAATGTACAAAATGCAGAATGTTGAGCCAACTCCCTTAGATAAGATTGTTGAAGCTTATAACATCGCTAAAGAAAAGCTGAACTTTGTTTATGCTGGTAACATCCCCCACACGGACATGGACAATACTTACTGTCCAAAATGCGGAAAGCTCCTCATTGAAAGAGTTGGCTTCGATGTGGTTAAGAACAACATTGTTGATGGAAAATGCAGGTTCTGCGGTGCTGAAATTCCCGGAGTATTTGCGGATTCTACTAAATAGCTTTTTTATTTTATAACATCTAAAAATTTTTGTATGAAACTCATTTTAGCTGTGATTGTATTATTAATAATCCCAAATGTTGTTGGTTCAAGCATAAGCATAGATACTGTTCATCCCGGAGGAAACATAAGCTTCCAAGTTTCTGCGTTCAAAACGAGTAGAAAATCATCAGTGAATACTATTGCTCTCTGCGGTGATAAACTGTTTGTTTGGAAGAGCCGAGCAGCTAAGGGGATGAACAAATTTAACTTCTCATTTAAAAATCCTC
>Ga0256842_1002695_pt1 | contig 12418 bp, 13 predicted proteins | sample 4559240metaG_FD_185973 | JGI IMG/M metagenome (GOLD analysis project Ga0256842, IMG submission 185973) | Hydrothermal vent microbial communities from Guaymas Basin, Mexico - 4559-240 | ecosystem: Environmental > Aquatic > Marine > Hydrothermal vents | place: Mexico: Guaymas Basin | collected...
AGGGGTGACCTTCCTTCTCCCGTTAACGGTGCATTTTCTGGAAGTTTGACGGGAAGTTGGTCTTCCGGAACGGGCACTATTCCGCATTTGGGACAGTGGATAACGGGTATGGGCGTTCCCCAGTATCTCTGCCTTGAAATGTTCCAGTCTCTCAAACGGTATTGAACTTCTCTTTTGCCTTTGCCTAATTCTTCAAGTTTTTCAGTTACTTTTTTCTTTGCTTCTTCGCTTTTCATTCCGGTGAATTCGCCAGAGTTAACTAAAATGCCCGGTTCTGTGTAAGCTGCTTCCAACTCTTCTGCTTTAAGTTCTTTGTCTTCAGGGGTTATGACGACTTTTATCGGAAGGTTGTATTTTTTTGCAAATTCAAAGTCTCTTTGGTCGTGGGCAGGGACGGACATGACAGCACCTGTTCCGTAATCCATGAGGACGAAGTTGGCGGAGTAGACGGGGATTTTTTCGCCTGTTAAGGGGTGAACGGCGTAAACGCCTAAAAATACGCCTTCCTTTTCTAATTCACCTGTTGTTCTCTTTCTTTTTTCGGTTTTTCTCATTTTTTCAACGAAAGCTTTTACCTTTTCCTCCTGGGGCGTTCCCTTTGAAAGTTTAAGCGTTAATGGGTGCTCTGGTGCTAAAACGATATACGTAACGCCGAAAAGGGTGTCCGGTCTTGTTGTGAAAACTTCTACCGTTTCGCCTTTTTCTGGGACTTCAAAGGAAATTCTTGCTCCGATACTTTTGCCTATCCAATTTTTTTGCATTGTTATTACTGGTTGGGGCCAGTGGTTTTCAAGGAGTTTTAGGTCTTCAAGGAGTTCTTCTGCGTAGTCGGTTATTTTTAGGAACCAACTGTCTATTTCTCTTTGTTCTACTTTAGTTCCGCAGCGCCAGCACCTTCCTTCGTCGTCAACCTGTTCGTTTGCTAAAACTGTTTGGCAGGAAGGGCACCAGTTTACGGAAGCTTTTGCTCTGTAAGCGATGCCTTTTTCAAGCATTTTCAAGAATATCCACTGATTCCACTTGTAGTATTCGGGAGTGCAGGTTGCTATTTCTCTGTCCCAGTCGTATGAGAAGCCTAAGCTTTTGAGTTCTTTTTTCATGTGTTCTATGTTTGAAAGTGTCCATTCCTTTGGATGAACGCCACTTTTGATTGCAGCGTTTTCTGCAGGAAGACCGAATGCGTCCCATCCCATTGGATGAAGGACGTTATATCCTTTCATTCTCATAAATCTTGCTATTACGTCGCCGATGGAGTAGTTGCGGACGTGTCCCATGTGGATTTTTCCGGATGGGTAGGGGAACATTTCAAGAACGTAGTATTTCTTTTTGTTGTTATCTGGTTGTGTTTTAAAGACTTTTCTCTCTTCCCAGATTTTTTGCCATTTTTTTTCTATATCTTTAAAGTTGTATTTCATCGGTTTTCCTCCAAAAAGTAAGTTAGAATTAATGGGACAACTATTTTAGCATTAAATAGGAGGTAGTATGGCTATTCCTGAAACGCTTATGCACGTTGCAGCTGTGTTTTTTGACATCGTTTTCGTGATTTTCGTTACCTATGTTGTTTTTGTTATCGGTTTGAGGATTTATTGGAATTTTAAATCTAAAAGGATGAGAGGAAGTGAATTGCCGATTTTGGAGGGAGAATTTGCTAAACTGAGAAAGGGGAAAGGGGTTGTTTACTTTTATGCGCCTAACTGTAGACCCTGTAAAATGGTTGAGCCTGTGATAAAGAAGCTTTCTAAAGAGTTGAAAAAGGTTCATTTTGTTAGAGTGAACGTTGCAGAGAATCCAGAAGTGGCAAGGAAATTCGGAATTTTAGCTACTCCAGCTGTAATAATTACGAAAGATGGTAGAATGGAAGATGTTTTACTTGGTCCTGTTACTGAAGGAACGTTAAGGAGCAAACTTTGAAGATAACGTTTAACGGTGCTGCAAAAACTGTTACGGGAAGTTGCCATTTAATAGAAACCGATAATGTAAAGTTTTTGCTGGATTGTGGTCTTTTCCAGGGGAAAGAGAAAGTCGAAGAGCTTAATAGGAAATTTTCTTTTAAGCCGCAGGAAGTTGATTTCGTAATACTTTCTCACGGTCACCTTGACCACTGTGGGCGGTTTCCTTTTTTGGTTAAAAAGGGGTTCAGAGGGAAGATTTACGCAACTAAGGGAACAATAGATATTGCCCGTTTGATTTTGATGGACGCTGCTCAGGTTATGGAGGAGAATCTAAAAACGGAGAATAGGAGACGCTTAAGGGAGGGACTTCCGCCAAAGGAATTGCTGTATACGCTTGATGATGTGTTTGACGTTTTTGACTTTTTCGTGCCCATAGAGTATTCGCGATGGTATGAAGTAGGAAACGTTAAGTTTAGGTTGAGAGATGCTGGACATATACTGTGCTCTTCGTTTGTTGAGTTGGAGATTGAAGGTAAAAAGATTTTGTTCAGTGGGGACCTTGGAGCTGAAAATAAGCCCTTGATAAGGGAACCTGAAATTCCTGAAAAGAGTGATGTTATTTTGATAGAGACTACTTACGGCAATAGGGAACATAAATCTTATGAAGAATCTGTTAAGGAATTTGAGGAGGCTGTTTTAGAAACTTTTGAGAGAGGGGGAGTGGTTCTTATTCCTACTTTCGCCCTTGAGAGAGCGCAGGACGTTATTTACTTGCTTAAAAAAATATATGAAAAGGGGAAATTGCCTAAATGCAAGATTTTTGTGGATTCACCTTTGGCTATTTCCATAACGAGGGTTTTTAAAAGGCATAAGGAGTGTTTGAGAGAGAACGTTAGAAGTGGAGATATTTTTGATTTTCCTTACCTTGAGTTTACGAGGACTGTTGAGGAGTCTAAGAGAATTAATGAGTATAGAGGTGTAGGAGTTATTATTGCCGGAAATGGGATGTGCACTGGGGGGAGGATTTTGCACCACCTGAAACATCGCTTGTGGGATAAGAGAAATTCTATTATTTTTGTAGGTTATCAGGCTGAAGGAACGTTAGGAAGGGAAATAGTAGAGGGAGCGAAGAAGGTTAAGGTTTTCAATGAGAGAATAGCTGTTAAAGCTGAGGTTTTCACTATAAATGGGTTTTCTTCACATGCTGGTCGGTCAGGACTTTTAAATTGGTTAAGAAAGGGAGTTAAAGAGGAATCTAAAGTGTTTTTGGTTCATGGGGAGGAAAAGGCGGCGAAGTCCTTCGCCACCCTGGTGAATTCGGAATTAGGTTTGCAACCTATCATTCCTGATATTTTTGCCAGTTTTAGCCTCTAATTTTGTTTAAGGTATATCTTAACCTTTTAATGACACGTTCTTTACCCAGTGTTTCTGCTAATATGGGCACTTCTACACCGCTCATTTTGCCTGTTAGTGCTATTCTGATTGGCATGAAGAGTTCTTTACCTTTAACGTTTAACGTTTTTCCTACTTGTTTAACAGTCTTTTTGAACGTTTCTTCAGTGATTTCCTCTTCTTGGGATTCCAAAGTTTTGAGGAGTTCTTCAACGACTTTTAACCTGTTTTCCGATTCTTTCATGAAGTTAAGGGCTTTTTCTTCAAAATTAAATTCGTCCTTGAGGAAAACTTCCATGTATTCTGGAGCGTCTGATAGAACGGTAAAGTATTCTCTTGTTATTTCTACAACCTTTTCGAGCCATTTTCTATCGAAGTTGTTAATGTTATAACCTGCTTTCTGGAGGTATGGGATTATCAGGTCTGTAAGTTTTTCTATAGGGTAATTTCTAATGTATACTTGGTTCATCCAGTTAAGTTTTGTGGTGTCAAAGACGGCAGGAGCGCTGTTTACATCTTTTATGTCGAATCTTTCTATCAGTTCTTCCATTGAAAGAATTTCCTTACCGTCTTTTGGATACCAACCGAGCAGTGCTAAAAAGTTTGTGAAGGCTTCTGGTAGATAGCCCTTTTCTTTAAATTCTCTAACGGATGTTGAACCGTGCCTTTTAGAAAGTTTACTTCTATCTTTTCCTAAAATCATGGGAAGGTGAGCAAATTCTGGCGTTTTGAATCCTAAGGCTTCGTAAAGGAGAATTTGTTTTGGAGTGTTGGAAATGTGGTCTTCGCCTCTTATTACGTGAGTTATTTCCATTAGGGCATCGTCAATAACAACAACGAAGTTGTAAACGGGCATACCATTTGAGCGAACGATTACGAAATCTCCACCTAATTGTTTTGAATTTATGGAAATCCTTCCTTTTATGAGGTCGTTGAAAACGATGGTTCTGTCTTCAGGGACTTTAAACCTCAAAACAGGTTTCCTTCCTTCTTCTAAGAATTTTTTCTTTTGTTCTTCTGTTAAATGCCTGCACTTTCCGGTGTAACGAGGAGGTTCTCCTCTTTTTAATTGTTCTTGACGCATAGCTTCAAGTTCTTCTTGGGTGCAAAAGCATTCGTAAACGAGACCTTTTTCTTTTAGTTTATCGATGTATTCTTTGTATATGTCAAGCCTTTGGGATTGTCTGTAAGGTCCAAAGTTACCGCCTATATCTGGTCCTTCGTCCCACTCTATTCCCATCCACTTTAAAGCTTCGTAGATAACGTTTACTGCTTCTTCGCTGTGCCTTTCTGTATCTGTATCTTCTATTCTGAGGATGAGTTTTCCTTTGTTGTGTCTTGCGAACAGGTAGTTAAATAGGGCTGTTCTTGCGTTTCCAACGTGCATAAATCCTGTAGGACTTGGTGCAAATCTTACTCTTACTGCCATTTCTTTCCCCTTTTGGTTTTGTGTTGGAAATTCTACAATATAAATAAGATTCAATCATTGAAGGGAAAGTATGGAAGAAAGGAAGAAGGCGGCAGCTTTGAAGTATGAAAGGGGAAGGATGAACGCTCCGCAGGTGGTTGCACGAGGTGAAGGTATTGTTGCAGAAAAAATTTTGGAGTTAGCGGAAAAGCACGGTATTCCAATTGTTGAGGATAAACTACTGGTTTCTATGCTTGTTAAACTGAATCCCGGAGAGGAAATACCCCCCGAGCTTTATAGATTGGTTGCTAAGATTTTAGCGTGTATTTACTCTTCTATTCATCACCGATGATTTCTTTCAATATGGCGTCGGATATTCGATGAACGTCTATTTTGTATTTTCCTTCAGCTATTGCTTTTTTGATTTCTTCTACTTTTTCTTTCGTTGGTAATTCAACTTCTATCTGTTTTATTTCTTCAGATATGTTTATGATAACGCCATCTACCTGAGAACTGCTTTTACTTCCGCTGGCGCTTTCTCTCTTTTTGGCTTGTATGTTTTCTTCGTTTAGGAGTTTCAGTATTTCGGCAGATAGCCTTTCTATTTTCAACGGATTCCCTCCTGTAAGGTTACCGCTCAAATACTATTATCGGGGCTTTGGAAAAATTTTTTAGTCTACCACCACTGTTCTTCGCGGGATTCTAGAACGGTTTCTATAATAACAATAATAACAGAAAATACGTTTGCAACAAGTGCTCCCCACGCTAATGCTTCTACAAGACTTTGTCGGCTTCCCATTTCGTAAAATATGAGTGCCGGTATTAAATGTAGGTCAGCAGCTAAGCTGGTTGCTAATAGTTCTGCACTTAAAGTTTTTTTACTTCCCAATTTGAGAAGGGTTGCTATTAGGTTGAACGTTACTGAAGCTATTAGTTCATAAGGGTCTCCGTCGTAAACAAATCCTACAGTCGTGGTGAGTGACATCATTATGAAAAACGTTGTTCCCACTTTACCCCAGTCCATTGAGTCTCTCCTTTATTTTTCTTTTTAGCATTGCGCTTCTTGATGTGATTTTGCCTTTAAATAGGATTTTAACAGCTTCTTCTAATTTCTTTTTTGGGGCTACGATTACTATAATATCTAAAGGTTCTATTTTTAGGTCTCCGCCTGGTGTGAAAATTACTTTACCGTTTGATTTTTTCACTGCTATTACGGTTATTCCGAAGCGTTTTCTGAGGTCAAGTTCTTTTAATGTTTTACCAATTATGGGGGAGTCTGGTTGAACAACTAATTCTTCTATGTCTATGAAAGTGTGCTCACCGAACAGAATTTCTTCAAGGAGGGATTTTTCGCCAAAAATTGGAGGTTTTCGTGCTAATATGACAACTCTTTTAGAAATTATTGAAGGGATTGTTTCTACGTAATCAGCTCCTACTAATTTAAGTTTTTCTTTGAATTTATCGTTTTTTACCAGCGCCAAGATGAAGAAGGGGTAGATGTTATTTTTTGCAGTTACGTTTTTGATTGTAAGGGTTATGGCTAAGTTTTTGTAGTCATCAGATGTTGCAACTATCGCGCCTACGGCAGCTTCAATGTTTGCAAGATATAGGGTGTTTTCTTCTGTAGGGTTTAGGTGAAGGTAGTATCGTATTTCGTGTTCTTTAGCAAAGTTTTCTAATTTTTCCGATTCGTCTACCACTACTACAGGGATGCCGTGGTGTTTCATCTCTTTTATCAGATGAATTACGTAATCGTTCATTCCGAAGACTATGTAGTGACCTTTAAGGGCGGATATGTCGCTTACCATTTTCCTGAACCTCATTATGGTTTTTACTTCACCTGATGTGACTATGTTGATAAGAACAGCGATGGAATATCCCATTACGCTGCCGACACCGAAGGTCATTACCAGTAAGTTGAATATGCGCGCTTTTGAGTCCATGTTCCACATTTCGCCGTAGCCTATAGTTGTAACGGTAAGTATTGTCATGTAAAAGGCTTTGAGCAGGTCGACGCCGGAGATTATCATGTATCCGATGGTGGAGAGCATTATGGTTATAAGGGCTATGATAAGCGGGGCGCGGAATTTCATGAGGATTTCGAGGATTTTTTCTTGTCCGTAGCGTGGTGGGATTTTTCCCTCTAAATTTTTGTTTTTCAATTGTTTTTTCCCTTTCTGATATTGGGAAAAATTTTAAATCCACCAGGAAAATTGTTCAAGTCCTGTTGTTTCGGGGAAGCCGAAGAGAATGTTGGCGTTTTGGATTGCTTGACCGGATGCTCCTTTACCTATGTTATCTATTGCTGATATTGCGATTCCTAAGCCTGTTTTTTCGTCTTTGGTTATGTAGATGTCGCAGAAATTTGTGCCTTTGACGTCGGAGGTGGTGGGGGGATTTTTTCTGATTCTTACGAATGGTTCGTTTTTGTAGGTTTCTTCATAGATTTTAGTAAGTTCTTCTTTTGTAGCGTTTGTTTTGAAGTAAATGGTAGATAGAATACCTCTGTTCATGGGAACTAAGTGAGGGGTAAATCTTACCTTCAGGTTGAGTTTCTCTTCTATTTCTGGAGCGTGGCGGTGACCTTCTACTGCATAGGCTTTGAACGTTTCGTTGATTTCACAGAAGGTAAAATCAACTGTTGCTTTTCTACCTGCACCGGTTGCTCCTGATTTTGAATCAGCTATTACGGGAAAGTTTTCGTCGATTAAGTTGTGCTTTTTGGCTGGATAGAGAGCTAATATCACGCTGGTAGGGTAGCAACCGGGGTTTGCTATTAAAGTGCTGTTTTTGATTTCATTTCTGTAGATTTCGGGAAGACCGTAGGTGGCTTTTTCGAAAAGTTCTTTCGCGGTGTGCTGAACGTTGTAAGTTTGTTCGTAGATTGATGGGTTTTTGAATCTGAAATCTGCGCTGAAGTCAACAATTTTAAGGGATGGATTGATGGCTAGAAGTTCTTTTATTATCGGAAAGGAGGTTTTGTGGGGTAAGCAGCAGAATACTAAGTCTGTTGAAGCTATTTTCTGCAGGTTTATGTTTTGAAATACTAAATGTTGATATTTGCTGTTTGAAAGATGGGGAAATACGGAAATTAACGGTTGGTTTTCATACTGTCTGGAGGTTATGATGGTAACTTCTATGAAAGGATGAAAAAGTAAGAGGCGGAGGAGTTCCGCCCCTGTATATCCAGAAGCACCGATAATTGCTGCTTTAACGCTTGGACCATTGGTATCTTGCACGAGCACCTCTTTGACCGTATTTCTTCCTTTCTTTGATTCTTGCGTCCCTTGTGAGGAATCCTGCTTTTTTGAGGGTTGGCCTGAGTTCAGGATTGAAGGCTAAAAGAGCTTTTGCGATGCCGTATTTGATGGCGTCGGCTTGGGCGGATTTTCCACCCCCTTTGACTGTGCATAGAACATCAAATCTTCCTGCTGTGCCAGTTACGTTAAATGGTTGTTCCATAATTTTAAGAAGAGTAAGCCTTCCAAAATATTCAGGTGCGGATATTGTTTTGTTTTTTGATATTTTGATTGTTATGTTTCCTTGACCATTTGGTATAAGCCAAACTCTTGCTATAGCTGTTTTTCTTTTTCCTGTTCCGTAATATCTAATTTCTGCCATTGTTGCCTCCATTAAACTTCAAGGGGTTTGGGGTTTTGTGCTTTATGAGGGTGTTCAGGACCTGCATAAACTTTAAGTCTTTTCATTCTTCTATCTCTTAATTTGTTTTTAGGAAGCATTCCTCTTACAGCTAACCTTATTACTTCTTCAGGCTTCTTTTCAAGCATTTCTTTAAGAGTTGTTTCTTTTAAATGTCCCATGTAACCAGTATGCTTGTAGTAAATTTTGTCGGTAAGTTTTTTACCTGTAACGAATACTTTTTCGGCGTTGATTACAACTACGAAATCTCCTCCATCTACGTGAGGAGTATAAGTGGGCTTGTGTTTACCCATAAGCACTTTGGCTATTTCTGTAGCCAGTCTTCCGAGTGTTTTTCCTGTGGCATCTACTATAAACCATTCCCTTTGAACGTCTTCCTTTCTTTGCATAAAGGTTCTCATTTTTGCTCCTCCGAAATTTAAAGGCGTTTTTTGTAAACGCCGAAAATGTAGCGGGCAGGCGGAAATTTACAAAAGAAAGATTGACTTGTCAACCGCTTGTATAAGCACTATATTTGCTCTGTGCATGGAGGGGTGCCCGAGCCTGGCTGAAGGGGCACGACTGGAAATCGTGTGTACCCCCACAAGGGGTACCGCGGGTTCGAATCCCGCCCCCTCCGCCATAAAGAAAATGAACAATATTGCCGGGGTCTCCACAACGCCCGTAGGGTGAACCCCGCCAGGCCCGGAAGGGAGCAACGGTAAGCCCGAAGGGCGTGTGTGGTAAGGCTCCGGTTTTATTTTTTGAATTGTTTGTTAAGTATTATGGTGAAAGCTTTGGCTACATTTTCCACAGTAGGTATTATTTTGGAATAATTCATTCTTTTAGGTCCTATAATTCCTATTACGCCTCCGTTTTTATCTCCAATGTGAAATCTGCTTACAACTATGCCAAAGGGTTCTAACTCCTTGTATTTGGTTTCGGAGCCTAAAATAACGTTTGTTTCTTTATCTTCTTCCAGGAAGTTTGTAAGTATGTCCAATAGTAGGTTTTTCTCTTCAAGTATTTCAAGTATGCTTTTCAGCTTTTCTATATCGTTTGCTAAAATGTTAACAATGTTTGAAGTTCCGTAGAGTTCTACTTTGTTGATTCCATTGAGAGCAGACAATATTTGAGAGTTTAGCTTAAAGGAGAGTTTAGCAAATTCTTCGCGAATGGTGTTGATTTCTTCTATTAGTTCTTTCCTTATTTGAGAGATAGTTTTGTTTTTGAATTTAATGGAAAGTTCTTTGGATATCTTTGCAATTTCTCCTTCGGGAATGGATAGGTTTATGAGTTTATGAACAATGTAATCCGGATAAAAAGCAATTACCAGTAATATTTTGTCATCCGAGATTTTGATGAGGTTTATATCTTTTACAGTGAGCTTTTCTAAAAAGCTTGCTCCTATTCCTAAGTAACCTGTTGAGTTTTGTAAGAAGTCGAGTAATTTCATTAGAATGTCTTCTGTTTTTGTTACTCGATTTTGGGATAAATAGTTTAAAAGTTGGTTTACAAGATTATTATTTTCCTTCCCTAATTTAAGGAATTGATGGGTAATATAGACTTTTAAGCCTTTATCTGTCGGTATTCTACCAGCTGAGGTGTGAGGTTGATATAAAAAGCCCTTTTCTTCCAAATCAGCCATAACGTTTCTTATAGTTGCAGGACTTATTTTCATATTGAAAACTTTTTGAACAGTTCTTGAACCTACAGGTTCGCCTGTTCTTATATATAATTCAGTTACCTTTAGCAAGATATCTCTTTCCCTTTCGGTAAGCATTTAATCTCCCATTTTGAGATATTCATCTTTGTATTTTACATACTTCAAGGCATGTTCTTTTAAGCTTTTAATTTCTTCCTCGGTAAGTTCTCTAACTATTTTTCCGGGGAAGCCCATTATTAGAACGCCGGAGGGAAATTCTTTGTTGGGAGGAATTAGCGTTCCTGCGGCGACAATGGAATTTTCGTTTATCACTGCACCGTCTAATATAATCGCTCCGATACCTATAAGACAGTTATCCTTTATTGTGCATCCGTGAAGTTTTACGGCATGTCCTACAGTAACGTAATTGCCGATAATTGTTGGGTGAGTTTGATTGGTAACGTGAATAACTGAGTTATCTTGAATGGATGTGCACTTTCCTATTTTAATAAAGTTAACGTCACCTCTGATAACAGTTCCGAACCAAATGCTACTGTCATCTCCTATTTCCACGTTTCCTATTACTGTGGCGTTTTCTGCTATGAATACTCTTTTGCCCAGCTTGGGGAAGAAATTGTTGTATTTTTTAATCATTTGAGCAACCTCGTTTGGTTTATTTATAAAAATAGGGCTATTAGTTTTTTTTTCAAAGATAAATTTTGGCGAGTGAAAAAATTAGTAATTAGGATAAGTTATTATCTACTAAAAAGTAAATTAGAAAATTAGTATTGACAACTATCTTAAATTGTTTAAAATTCTCTATAGAAAAAAACTATCTGCGGAGGTAGTGCTATGCGGAAATGCTTAAGTTTGGTTTTGGGCTTTATGTTAACAAGTGCGATTTCAGCCTATGCGCATCCGGACATTACTCTTAAGGATCAGTTTGGAACGCCTGTAACGGAAAGTCATTTGCCCGTAGATGTAAGGCAGAGTTGTAGCGGGTGTCATGATGTAGATTTCATTGCTACTGCTTATCACTTCCAGCAAGGAAGGCTTGCAATTCTTTCTGCTGATGTTTACAAGAAGTATTATGAGAAATACGGTGATAAGGTATTTAGAAACGGGCTTCCAGAAAAGCTAACAAGCCTTGATAAAGGTATGTATGGAAAGCTCTGACCACCTGCTTACCGCCAGTTGGCGCCGGAAAAAGCTACGAATCCTGGACTTATGGATTTGACTACACCTGACTTTGCTGGAAAATGTGGTATGTGTCACCCTGGTGGTGGTCCTATGGAAAAAGATAGGGAGGACAACTTCTTGTATGAAAAATCCTTGGCTGATATTCAGGCAGAGATTGATTCAGGAGAAATCCCCGGTGATTACGTGAAGTGGAGCGGAAAAGAGAAGAAGTTTGTTCCTTTTGAATGGAATTTAGAGGTAAATGGTAAGAAAATTCACAACACTATGGCTCCAGCTTGCTTCTACTGCCACTCGGCTAAAGCTTTAAGTAATATAGGAACTGCTGCCAAAGGGACTTTAATGTTCAGAATGACTCTTACAGGGAAGCTTACTGGTAAAAACTATTTTGCTGCAACTGATACTGTTGGAGGATTGCTCGGAACGGTTAACGCAACAGGAGCAGTAAATTACGATTCTGCACTTTTTGACAATGAAACTGGTAATTTTGTGGGTTCTAACATAGTAGGAAAAAGTGATTACGCTTGTGCTCACTGCCACGGAGTATTCCAATTTGACGATTTTGATAACGATGGAAAAGTTACTGGACTTGATTTTGTGAAAGTAGCGAAAGACCCTATGTATGCTCATCCAGATGCTATGAAAGAAGCAATGGTATGGCAGTTTAATGCTACAAGTAAAAACTATGACGTTCATAAATTGAATAACGTTGGTTGTGCCGATTGTCACGCGCCTGTTAACCATGAGTATATAGGGTCGGGTTATTATCCGGGCTCTTCTGTTTTAACACCTTCGCACGACTTTGCTAAAGGTAATGCTGGACCGGCGTTTGGTGTAATGTGGACTCAGTTAGCTGGAAGTGCAAGCTGCACCAACTGTCACAGTGATTACAAATCTATTCATGATGGAGTATTTGGACCTTCATCTGTTACAGATGTTCACATGGAGAAGGTCGCATGCACAACTTGTCACATAGGTAAAAAGTATTTCTATAGAGTTAAGTTTATAGACTGGACATTACCTATGTGGGTAGTTAATGGTAACGCTGACAACATCCAGTTTGCAGGGCTTGATAAGCACGGATATTTATATGGTGACCCTGTTAATGGAAAATACGAAGATATTGCCCTACTTCCCGAAAGAGACTTTAAGACAGGAAAAGTAGTTTGGAAGTATAAACCTGTGAACGCTATGGGAGTGCTACTGTTTGAAGATAACTCTTCTGGAGAGTTCAAGCCTGTATTT
>Ga0256842_1002696_pt1 | contig 12416 bp, 14 predicted proteins | sample 4559240metaG_FD_185973 | JGI IMG/M metagenome (GOLD analysis project Ga0256842, IMG submission 185973) | Hydrothermal vent microbial communities from Guaymas Basin, Mexico - 4559-240 | ecosystem: Environmental > Aquatic > Marine > Hydrothermal vents | place: Mexico: Guaymas Basin | collected...
ATACTCATTTGGTTATGCTGCTTGTCCTGATTTGGAGGCGAGTCGTGAGCTTTTTGATGTGCTAAAACCTGAAGATTTTGGGATAGAACTTAGTGAGACTTTTCAGATACATCCTGAACAGAGTACAACTGCTTTGGTAGTCCATCATAAAAATGCTACATATTATTCGGTATAAGTAAAGTTTCTTAACTTTCGCATCTAAAAACTCCATAAAGAGACATTGAAAGTAGCACAGCATAAGCGATATATTGATATAGGTATATAACACTTGACAACATTTATAATATCCATATTATTTAAAACATAAACCCTCTACAAAGCCCTATGTATGGGGTTTTTAGCTATAATATACATTATAAAAAGAGGGTAAAAAATGTCTATAGAAATAAAAATTATTAAAATCATTAACGATAAATTGAAGAATCCAATATATAAATTTAAATATTCCTTAAAAGTTTAATTTAATGTGAGTAGATTAGTAACATATATCTACAATACGGGTCAGGCGTTGAATATACACTAAATTTATGCTATACTACCAATAAAAGAAGCTAAAACAATGCCAAGAAAACCAAGAATAGATTCAGCAGGTATTAGTGAGGCTGAAGCCATCACTTCCAAAGAGCAATTGATACTACATGACTACTACTATACACTTATATGATATATAGAACAAAATCCTATAGAGGTTAAAATTGCAAAGTTTATTGGTGTCTCTAGGTCTTTGGTTTGTAAGATTGTTAAGGAGAGATAATGAATATTCAACGCCTGACCCGTGAATATTTGAAAATTAACCATATTTTCTATAACTTAAGAGTATAATTCTTTTATGAAAGAGATATTTTTATGTGCAATAAACAACATTTTAAGTGGTAACTGTAAAGAGGATTGTAAGTTTTGTACTCAAAGTGTGAGATATAGAGCTGATATAGAGAGATATAATTATAAAAAGATAGATACAATAGTCAATGAGGCAAAATTAGCAAGAAGCCATGGAGCATTGGGGTATTGTCTTGTAACGGCAGGAAAAGGACTTGATGATAAAAAAACTGAATTTGTAGCCTCTGTTGCTAGTGCTATCAAATCAGAAGTTGATGGGCTTAATTTAATAGCTTGTAATGGTACAGCAAACAGAGACCAACTTCAATATCTCAAAGATAATGGAGTAGATAGCTATAACCATAATTTAGAGACATCTAAGAGATATTACAAAGAGATATGTACTACTCATAGTTGGGAGGAGAGATATAAGACTTGTCTAAATGTCAAAGAGGTTGGGCTTGATTTATGTAGTGGTGGAATATTTGGAATGGGAGAGAATGAAGATGATAGATTGGAGCTAATTAAATCAATAGCTTCTCTTAATCCTGAGTCTGTGCCTTTAAATTTTTATCACCCTAATCCATCTCTTCCAATTGTAGATAATAATATCACTCTAAAAGATGCTTTGGAGATTATTAAAATCAGTAGAGAATCTATTGGAGAGGATAAATTATTGATGGTTGCAGGTGGGAGAGAACTAATGTTTAGTAATAATTATAAAGATATGTTTAATGCAGGAGCAAATGCGATTGTAATTGGTAACTATCTTACTACAAAAGGCGACCAACCAAATAGAGATAGAGATATATTAGATAATCTAGGATACAAGGTAGCTAGTGGTTGTCAACGATAATAGTATATCTATAATCTTATCCTTATCTCTTTTGATATGGCTCTCGCCATATCTATCTAAGATTTTAAAAATACCAACCACACCCATAGAGATTTTATTAGGCTCATTTATGGCATATTTTGGACTATTAACAGACCATGAATATTTTACAATTTTAGCAAAAGTAGGGTTTTTATATCTAATGTTTTTAGCAGGTATGGAGGTAAATCTCAAAGAGTTATTATCTAGCCCAAGACATATTATTAATAGGGCTTTACTGTTTTTATTAATTATGGCTATTACATCTATATCATTATCAGTTTTTGCAGGATTAAGTGCTATTGTAATTGTATCTATGCCACTAATATCTATAGGAATATTAGCTACACTATCTAAAGAGTATGGCAAAAATGAAGAGTGGATTAAATTAGCTTTTATTATAGGAATATTAGGAGAGATTATTAGTATAGCATCTCTTACTATTATTGATGCTTATATAATGGTAGGGTTTGGTATTGGGCTTATTTGGAAAATTGCATCTCTATTTGGATTTATTGGATTTATATATATAGTATATAAAGTTTTACAAGTGATATTTTGGTGGTATCCAGAGTTTAAAACTCTACTTATTCCCAAAATAAACTCAAACGACCAAGATATAAGATTATCTATTGCACTCTTTTTTATTTTAATTGCTATTATGCTTAAACTTCATTTAGAGGTTGCATTAGGTGCATTTATAGCAGGTGTTGCAATATCTACATTTTTTCATCATGCCTCATATCTTGAAGAGAAGATGTCAAGTTTAGGTTTTGGATTTTTAATCCCTATATTTTTTATTCAGGTAGGTTCTTCATTTAATATTCAATCACTATTTTTAGAGGGCATTGTAACAGGTGCATTACTAATTACGGCTATTATGATAATATCTCGTATAGTAGGGGGAGTGGTTTTAATATCTATTACAGGTATAAGGACTGCTATACTCTCTAGTCTATCACTATCTATGCCTCTTACACTAATTATAGCTGTAGCTACTATTGGATATGAAGTCAAATTAATAGATATTTTGACATATTATCAACTAATCTTAGCCACTCTATTTGAGATTATTATATCTATGATAGCAATTAAAATGATTAAACAGTTTTATCATTAAAACTACTATCCATTAATTACCCTTAAAGACCTGCTCACCCAATAAAAAATAGATAGCAGGAACATTATAATAGTCTGTATCATCTTCATAACATATATCAATCTCCACATTACCAGCACATTTTATACTATATCCATTAAACTTAGCTTCAAGTACAAAAATCTCACTATGGGCTATCTTATACTGCTCTACTACCTTAATATTTGTAACACCCTTAGCTCTTTTAAATGTAAGATAATCATTTTTTTGTGATTTTGATTTAAAATCTTTCTCTATAAACTTATCTTTGAGTCCAGAAGATAAAAATAACCAACCACCATAAGCAACCACTAAATGCTCATCACTAATACCCTTAGTTGTACTATCTTCAAAAGCTTTGATAAAAGGGCTATATAAAACTCTACCACTTCTACCATCTTCTAAAATAAAAGTCATAAACTCAATTCGTGAAGCAGTTGCCATCATCAATCTTTTATAACTTTTCTTATGTTTAAGCTTTTTTACTTCAACTCCATACTCTTTTTTAAGATACTTTTTAACCTCTGTAAAATATGGTTTTGGCTTCTTTTTGAATATTTTAAACATTTAATACCTTTATTTTGGAATATTCTTGAATAAATTCTTTTAAACAATTTGGGGTATCTGCATATTGTGTTAAATTAGAGATAGTATCATTTAAAGTCAATTTTATTTTTATTTTTTCATTAATATATATAAAGTCCAATCCTTTACCATCTTTTTGGTTAGCCTTTTCAACTAAAAGTTTTAAAAATTTATTTAGAAAGTCTATTTCAAATTTTCCTCTAAAAATTGCTTGATAATTACTCTCAAACAAAAGGGTTCTTAACTCTTGAAACTTATTATTTATTTCATTAGATTCTAACAAAAAGGACTCTGAAAATTTATTCTCTAAAAATAGTACACTATTTTGATGTTTAGATTCGATTTTTTCTAAAGAGATTTTTAATATCTTATCTACTCCTAATTCATTATAAGGGATATTTCTTTTTTCTTTTGTATGTAAAAAATAGTTTTGTGTAGCAATCCAAACATTAACATCTAACATAATTTGATGAAACTCACTCTGTCTTTCTAAAAATAGATTAATTAGTTTTTCAAACTTCTCATCTGTTTCTACAATATGAAATTCACTTTTAACTATTCGTTCAAATGCTTTTTGTGTTGTATAAAAGTTTTCAATAGAATAGGTGGGAGTAATATATAAATTAGTGATTTTTTCTAAATATATAAATTTGTTTTGTTTAATAAAAGAGTCATGATCTCTATCTATAAAAAATAATAGTTGACTATTTTTATAGATATTTTTTTTTCTATCTAATATTTTATAGACTTTAAGTAGGTTATCTTTTCCATCTGTATATTGATGAGAGACTTCACGATTGCAAAATCCCTCTATTCTATGATTATAATATTTACTATCATCTTGCCCCTCATAAAAACAGTAAAAATAATCATTTAGTTTATTTGTATTTTTATGTTTTATATAAATATTTCTAAACTCTTGGGAGATTACAGGTGCATCTAAACGAGCTTTTTTTAGTTTTTCTCTTCTATTCATCAATTTTCTTTATATAATTACTTGTAGCTTCTAGTACTATATCAACTACATGTTCTTCTAACTCTCCTTTTTTATCATCAAAGATAAATGGGGAGTGTGTAGTTGTAAATAAAAGTTTACATTTTCCTGAATCTAAAATATCTGATAGTATCATTTTTTGCCACTCCATAGACATAGATATTTCAGGTTCATCAATAAATATAATAAAGTCTTTTTCACACGCTAAATATATTCTAGCAAAAATAGATACTAACTGTTTTTCTCCTGATGAGAGAGTATTAAGATTTAAAGAAGAGTTGTTTTTTGAATTTTTAAGAGATAGTTCAATAGCACTTTCATTATAAAAAAAGTTTTTATCCACTAAATATTTATTACAAATATTTTTAAACTTTTTAATTAATTCATCTTTCTCTTTTTGTTTATTATATATATTAATTAATTTTGTTAGAAATAGAAAAAGTTGTCTATTCTCGTCATTAAATATCTCCTCATTTTCAACTTTTTGAATAATTATTTTTTTATTGTTTTCTGATACTTTTTCACTTCTATCAAGAATAATAGTTAATGTTTTTATATTCTTTATAGTCTTAGAATAAGTCTCATCAATACTATTATTACTATCAATTAGAGTATTGATAATATCTCCACTCATCTCATTAAAACCTTCTAATGAAAGTCTTGTAATCTCGCTAAGCAATTTTTGTATATATCTTTCTGTATCATCCATTCCAAATTGAATAAATTTATCATTATTTCTTATTTCAAATTCATCAATTATATTACTTAAGCCTAATTTTTCTAAATCTTCCTCAACTCTTCTATATGTTGGTAGATAAATTAATGTATTGATATTTATAATTTCAGATAGAGAGTAGTCTATTTTTATCATATCCTGTTTTATAACTTCTATTTTTTTTATATTTTGTATTTTTAAAATAACTTTTTCAAACTCTATATCTTTTAATTTTTCAATTTTACCACTTAATATATAGTATAAAATATTTAAAATATGTGTTTTACCTGTTCCATTTTCACCAATAAGTATTTTTACATTCTCATCTTTTTGAAAATCTATATGGATATTTCTATCACCAAATAATCCTATAATTTCAAATTTTTCAATCATACTCTATCCCTATTTATTTTATATGAAACAAGGAATGATAACAATATATTGCTTAATAGAAGAGTACAAGAGAGAGTAAAATTAACTCCCTATCGTATAAAATTTAGTAGGTTTGCTTTTGCCTTTGAGCATAACACTATCTATATATTCACTCTGATAACTCTTAGAGATATTTTGAGCTACTATATCACTAAATAGTAGATATGTGTTATAATCTTTGTTTATAGACTCTAATCGTGAGGCTATATTTACACTATCTCCAATTACTGTGTAGTTTAATCTATTGTTTGAACCTATATTTCCAACAAGTGTTTTGCCATAGTGTATGCCTATTCTTGTTTTAAATATCTCTTTGCCCTCTTTTTGCCATTGTTGATTTAATTTTTCTAAATTTTTATGAATCTCTAAGGCAGACTCTACTGCTTTGAGTGATGGGTTCTCTACCTCTTGTGGTGCGCCCCAAAATGCTAATACAGCATCTCCAATATACTTATCAATTGTACCCTCTCTTTTATCAATGGAATCATCAATTATCTCAAAATATTCTGAGAGTTGTAGGGCTACAGCACTAGGTGTCATATTTTCTGATATTGTTGTAAAGTTTTCTATATCGGTAAACATAATAGAAAGTTCTCTCTCTTCTCCTCCTACTTGTGCTTCACAACCTACTGCAATTAGTTTTTGGATAAGTGTAACAGGGAGATATTTGATAAATGAAGATAGGGCTACTTGGAGAGATTTTAGAGATGATTGGGCTTGATAAATCTCTTGGACTTGTGAATTATTTATTATATCAATAGATAGTTTAAGAGATTCTATATTTTTGATTTGATTTGCCATCTCAACAATTGGATTTGATAGTTTATGTGATATAAATATTACAATGATTATAAATATTATTAGTATAATAATAGAGATTATAATAGTCTCTATAATAGTAGAGATAATATCACCCAAAATTATTTTTTGAGGGATAACTACTAATATATTCCATTTCATATTTGAGTTTTTTGGAAAATGAGATATAAATGATAGGTATTTTGTACCATTTTCATCTTCTAATGTACCTTGTGTTGAGTTGTTAAATGCTCTAGTTATAATATCTGAATTTATAATATTTTTATCATTTAGTGATGATGTTATTATTTTTTTTTCATTATCATAAATAATAATCTTACCACCTATTTTTTTGGCTTGTGATACTACAAATTTATATAGTTTTGTAGATGTAATATCTGCACCTGCTACTTTGATTTTGGTAGAGTTTTTATCTATTGATGCACTACTTACAGTTATTCCCGTATTATTAGTAGAAGCATACTTATATGGTTTTGACCAATATATCTGATGAGAAACCTCTTTGAACCAGACTCTCTCTCTTGGGTCATATTTATTATTATCACTACCGTTTAATACTCTAATATCTAATGATTTTCTAACTTGAATAAAATCACCTCTATTATTGGCAATATATATACTATCTAAATATGGATATGCTTTAATTTGTGCATTCATAAGAGAGATAAGAAGTTTTTGATTAGATAATATATCACTATCATCTCCATTTATATTAGATAACATATTGACATAACTAGATGAAATCTCTAATGTTTTTTCTGTAAGAGTGATAATATTTGCACCAATCTCTTTTTGGATTTTATCAAGCATAATATATGACAGGTTATATGATTTATAGGCATTATATGAAATTAAAATAGCTACAATACTACTAAGAAGCACTGTAAAGAGTTGGCTAAGTTTAATTGAAAACTTTTTGGGTTTTGTATCAAGTTGCATATATAAAATCTTTTTTATTATTATATCTAATTTATTATAAGTTCTATTTTTGAGTGATAAATTAGGCACTGCCAAATCTATGATAAGAGAGTATCAATAAATTTAGAGTGTTTCAAAAAGAAAAAGTGGTCTCCATCTAAAGGATAAAATTTACTACCCTCAATTATATTATGGATTTTTTCACCAGTATATAGTGGGGTAGCAGTATCATCTATCCCCCAAAATAGCACAGCTTCACCCTTGTATTTAGCAAATTCACTCTCAAAATCTTCATCTACTACATTTTTAAATGTCTCATACATCTCATGAGATAGGTTTGAAGCATCAGGACTTGCAAAAAGCTCTCTAATCTTTTTAAATCCCAAAGGTTTAAGCAGTTTAACAGTAGCTATTTTAATCCTAATACTCCATGGTTTAATAGTAAGTACTCCAGCACTTGATAATAGGACTAATTTATATGGATTTAAAAGTGTAGCTACTTTACCACCAAATGAGTGTCCCATTGCTATAAACTCTTTTATATCTAAAAGGTCTAAAAATTTTGATGTGATATTAGCATAATCTTTGGTAGTTAGTATTAGTGGATTGGTACTATTTCCAAATCCTGCTAAATCTATATATATATGTTTATAATCTTTTAGCTTATCTCCAAAGGCTTGTGCCATTATCTCTTTGTTACTTCCCCAACCATGTAAAATTACTATATTTTTTTCTATTGTAGGATTGATTATATTATAACTTATCTCAAAATTCTTATCTCTATAATTTATCTCTTTTATTGCCATTTTAATCTCTTTTTATTTTTTAAATATTTTTGATGTTGATTGAAATATATATTAAATTTATTTTTGAGAGTATCTATATCTATGTTTGAGAGTTTAGAGTACTCATTTAGCATATATTCATTATCTCTACTATTAGTTGTAAGTTTAGCTAGACTTTTAGCTATTAAATCTATATCAAGGTCTATAAACTTCATTCTATTTACATCTACAAGTGAAAATATAAATTTAGCATTTATTTTTTTGATAAGTATATTACCTGCTGAATAGTCTATATGATAAATCTTTTTTTGATGTAGTTTATATGTAAAAGCTATAAACTCTTTTAAGATATTATCTCTATTTTCAAACTTATCATCAGCTAAAACATCTCTAATCTCAAAATCAAAATTATAAAACTCACTAATATAAAAGCTTTTTGTAAATAGCAACTTAGATTTGAACTCTATATATCCAATTGGATTAGGAGTATGAATATGTAGATTTTGTAGTTTAATAGAGTTTTGATATGAGCGTTTGGCTTTGGATTCTCTAAAAAATCTATATACAACTTTATTTAATAGATGAGGAGTTTTAAATGATTTAATAACATATTTTCTATTTTCAAAATCTACTATTTTAATGATATTTCTCTTATCATATATAATTTTATTATTTTGATTGTTAAAATATGTCTCTATATTTAATATTAAATCTTTGGTTCGTTCGTTTATTGATTCGTAATTCATTTATATACTTTTAAATTTTTTATATTATTATAACTAAATTATACAAAACCTTTGATACTTTATACAATTAAATTTATGTTATAATACAGTTCAAAAGGAGTCAGATTATTATGTATAAACTACAATTAGATATAGATAGACCCCATGATTCATTGTTCAAAAAAGTCTTTAGAGATATAGAAAATACAAGAGATTTCCTAAAGTATCACATCTTGATATGAGTGTAGAGTGTAAAAAAGAGATGACAAAAAAGAAATTTGATGATATAATATTAGAGATAAAAGGAGATAAAATGCCAAGTTTAGCAAGAGTTTGGAGAGATGAGGGTATGAATGAGGGTATGTATAGTTCTATAAAAATGGGATTAGAGGTAAAATTTAATACATTTTCAGAAAAACTATTATCATCAATTAAAAAAATATAAACTATGGAGTAATATATGCTAAAATCTATATTAATAATTGGACTACTTTTAATAAATCTCAATGGAGATGATAAACTTATTAAAAGAGGTGAAAAGATATATAATCAAAGATGTCATAACATTGAATTTGATAAGATAATTCAAGATAATACTCTTTGTGGTAAATTAAATAAAAAAAATATAGAAGCACTTATTAGCTATATATCCAAAGATAAAGAGATTGAATATAGTATTGAAATATCCAAAGATGATAAGTGTCCTATATGTGGTATGTTTGTATATAAATATCCACGATGGGTAGCACAAATATCAATAGATAATACTCATTTATCTTTTGATGGTGTCAAAGATATGATGAAATTCTATTTAGAACCTACAAGATGGATAAAAAATATTAATATATCTAAAGTATCTCATATTATTGTAACAGATTACTACTCTCAAAAACCAATAGATGCTCAAAAGGCTTTTTATGTAATTGGTAGTGATATATATGGGCCAATGGGGCATGAACTAATTCCATTTAAAAATATAGATGAGGCAAAAGAGTTCAAAGATGACCATAATGCAAAAGAGATAATTAAATTTGAAGATATAACACTCCTAAAAGTTTATAAATTAGATGAATAAAAAAGCAAAATATATTATTATTATATATATATCACTTTTAACTACTCTTATTGTAGAGGTTATATATTTTGAAAATAGTAATTATGATATAAATCTAAATAAAAGTTTTGTATCTATTAGTAGGCTTCCTGATTTGGCAATCTCTAATAGTGCTAGTTATATTAGACACCGTACTCTTAGTAATATAGGTGATATTTATAGAGATGGTTTAAGAGAGAAGTTTATAGCCACAAATATATATAATCACTCCACAATAATAGATAATATCCCCTCAAAGGTTGTAAATGCAAACTAAATTTAATTTATATATATTAGAGTATGCTATGGATAGTATGCTAAGAAATAGATTTAAAAATATCTCTATAGTAGTAATATTTACATCTCTTGTATTTTTAATTAGCTCTATTTTATTTATATCAAACTCTATTAAATATGAACTTGATAATACAGTAGATAATCTACCAGAGATTACTATCCAAAAGATTAAAGCAGGACGAATAGAACAAGTTGATATAAGTATGGTTGATAAAATTAGCCAAATTAGAGGTGTAGAAGATGTAATTCCTAGAGTTTGGGGATATTACTATTTTAAAAGTGCAGGGGTTAATTTTACAATAATGGGGCTAGATGGATTTGCTACACAATATACCAAAAGTCTTGAAGAGGTTTCTCAAAAATTTGATATAAACTCTTTGGATAATGCTATGATTATTGGTAAAGGGGTAGAAAATATATTAAAAACGAACTATTATAGTGAGTATTTCAACTTTATAACCTCCAAAGGAGAGCTTAAAAAGATAAATATAGCAGGAGTATTTAAAAGCCAAATACAACTTGAATCTAATGATATGATAATACTCTCACAAGATAACGCAAGAGAGATTTTTGATATAAGAGATAATAAAGCGAGTGATATTGTAGTAAAAGTAGCCAATCCCAAAGAGATAGGAACAATTGTATCAAAGATTAGAACACTATATCCTGATAGTAGGATTATTACAAAAGAGGATTTAAAAGTAAGCTATCAAAATATATTTAACTATAAGAGAGGTTTCTTTTTGGCTATATTTATAATATCACTATTTACATTTTTTATGATAATTTATGATAAAATAAGTGGAGTAAGTAGCTTTGAAACACAAGAGATAGGCATACTCAAAGCTATTGGTTGGAGAGTAGATGATATACTCAAAGAGAAATTTTATGAAGCATTTATAATCTCATCTCTATCTTTTATAATAGGAGTATCTATATCATTATGGTTTGTTTATACTCTACAAGCCCCACTGCTCAAAGAGATTTTTATAGGATATTCAGATTTAAGACCTACATTTAATCTACCATTCATTATAGATTACTCATCATTGGCTTTGGTATTTCTATTAAGCATACCTATATATATATCAGCATCAATTATTCCATCATGGAGAGTAGCTACAAGTGATAGCGATGATATTATGAGATAAAGATTATAATGATATAATAATATAGTTTTTAAAGAGGAGAATTAATTGTGAATGAGATTGATATAGCAAAATTACAAGATATGAGTGATATTCAAAATATGATGGGTTCAGCTAGTTCTGGAGATAGTAGTGTATTTATTTTATCTATTTTCTTTGGAGTTGTTGGTATGATATATTTTTCTTTTGGTAAAAAAAGAGATGATAAAGATATGTTTATGTATAGTGGTATTGGATTAATGGCATTTCCATATTTTATTGAGGGTAAAATGGAGACTATTTTAATTGGCTTACTATTGATAATAATACCTTTTTTTATAAAAAGATAAATTAAATAAAAATATTCTACCACCCTATAGCAAAAAATAACTAGTAGGGTGAGTGAAACCCATAAGGAAAATATTCAACTTTTTGGAACTGATGCTTTAGCTTCAGCAGGTATTTAGTGAGGCTGAAGCCATCACTTCCAAAGAGCAATAATCCTTAAGTCATTGGCATTGTAAAATAACCTCCCCACAAATAAGCAGGGAAACAATACCATCATTCAACTAATCAACTCCTTAAACAGTCTTAAAATAACCTCCCCACAAATAAGCAGGGAAACACAGTGCATTTTGCACCTTATACACCATACAATCCAGTCTTAAAATAACCTCCCCACAAATAAGCAGGGAAACCATAGGAGATGTATATATTTCTATTACTCTAATTGAGTCTTAAAATAACCTCCCCACAAATAAGCAGGGAAACGTTCAACAGTATGAACACTTTATAAGGGCGGTTGAAGTCTTAAAATAACCTCCCCACAAATAAGCAGGGAAACAGATTAACAATGTTTAAATCTTATACATTAGAAACTGTCTTAAAATAACCTCCCTACAAATAAGCAGGGAAACAATGGAGCAGAGTCTCCCAAACAGTGGCTTTTCAAGTCTTAAAATAACCTCCCCACAAATAAGCAGGGAAACGAATTTGAGGATGCTGTAAAGTATCTATCTGGTAAGTCTTAAAATAACCTCCCCACAAATAAGCAGGGAAACCCTATTAGATAGGGGGAATTAAATAAATTTATAG
>Ga0256842_1002697_pt1 | contig 12413 bp, 26 predicted proteins | sample 4559240metaG_FD_185973 | JGI IMG/M metagenome (GOLD analysis project Ga0256842, IMG submission 185973) | Hydrothermal vent microbial communities from Guaymas Basin, Mexico - 4559-240 | ecosystem: Environmental > Aquatic > Marine > Hydrothermal vents | place: Mexico: Guaymas Basin | collected...
TTCTAAACTTATCCTCTTTAAGCATTTGAGAAGTCTTGACCCATATCGTTGTATCTTTCATATTTTTAGCTTCATATGCGTACTTATAAGCCTCTGTTGCATTTCCACATTCAAAATATTTGAGTACAAACTTTTCTTGCTTTACTGTTAGCTTTCTACTCATCACAAAACCTCTTTTTATAATTAATCATACTTCTATCAAAGATGAAGTGTAAAATACTCTCTATCTTCTCTCTAATAATCTGTATCATCAATATCACCATTAACAACACCTGCATCATCTCTAAGCTCTAAATCTTTTTTTCGCTCTTCAACTGCTCTCACTAAAAAGTTTCTCGCTCTTCCTGCAATATTACTTACTGCTAAGACTCTTTCAAAATCTTCTAGCTCTTTAGCTCCCATATCTCTAATGTCTTCTATCTTGTCTCTTAATTGCTCTTTATTCATTTTCTAACTCCTTAAAATAATAAATTGTTCTTGGATTTGTGCCATATACTTTTTTTGCATTGATGCTGTATATCTGACTATCGTTCTTGTAAATAATTCCCTCTAGTGCATCAAGTACACTTTTAAGTAAGTTATCTGTATCTGGCTTACTCGTGTGAGGCTGTTCTACAATAGCCTCTCTCTTTTTCTTACTCCAACTCTTTGGAATAGGCATAACGAAAATAATCTCTAACTCTAAAGCACCTGTTAAAAATTTCTTGTTTTGCATCTTTGCTAATTGTAAAAAAGCATTTTTGTAGTCTGTATATTCTGACTTGTTATATGCTCTTGATACTCTCTTACCATTTATAACTTTTGTAACTACTCTTGGTCTTGGTGCTGATACTGGTATCAAATTAATTACTGTACTTTTGATGTCGTGCATAACTTTATTTTTCATCTTTAAGCCTCTACCTCAAAACCACTAATAAATGGATTTTGTTCTAATTTAGATTGAACCTGTGCTAAATAAGCTAAAAACTTATAAACATCTTCTTTCGTTCCTTTTGCTATGTCTTTACCCTTGACTACTTCCTGTAAATCATTTTCACAAACTTTGTAAATTTGTTTGATTTTTTCGTGTGTGTTTATCATACCAACACCTTATAATTCTCATCTGCCCACTTCATAGCTCTTTCTGCTATTCTAAAGTTTTTCTCTGTGTATCTCTCTAAGTTCTTGTCTGCAACTGTAAAGCCCATCAAGATAAAGTTTTCATCTACAATTCCTGCTATGATGTATGGCTTGTCTTGTCTGTTTGAATAATTGATTAGTTTTAGCATCACTTAGCTCCCTGTAACATCTTAGAAACACGCTTACTTTCAATAGCGTTGCTAGTGTTAAGATACTTCATTGTAATAGCTCTCTTGATGATATCTTCTATTTCGTCTATTGCTACTTTACTGTTTGCTAATAATTTAATATCCATTAACCAGCTACTACCGCCTAGCTCGTTGAATACATAAAGCTCTTGTTTATCAAACATAGTGCTATAATCTTGGATTTCAAAAAACTCTCTATCACTTGGATTTAATGCTCTGTTTTTCGTACAATATTCAAGCATATTGCTACTTCTCGCATAAAAAGCATCATACATAGCCTTAGCCTGCCCTCGTGTTCCTGCTAATAAATCTACTTGCTGTGGTTTAAAATTCTCTGCTGTTTGAATAATTGCTTTCATTCCATTTCCGTAACTCTCTGCACTCATTACTGCTCTGTAAAAATCTTTTAAGTTATCGTTTGAAATATGTTCTAATTCATCTGCTATTGTTCCAAAGTTAAAGTTACCTTGTGGAATTTTAAGAGTGTTCATCAATTCTTCAATCATTGATTTTCTAAGATTATCCATTGATTACCCCTTGTTGATTGTTTCCTACTCTTGCTATTTCATCCCATACATTCACATCTGGGTTAAGAGTTTGTAAGTGAAGAGTATTATTGCTGTGTGCTTGTTGTCTAGGCTCATAAAACGATTTCCATCCATTCTCATAAGCGATAGATATAATTTCGTTTAAGTTATGACCTCTTTTTTCAAAGTCAATTAGTTTGTTTATAAGTCCGTTGATAGCTCTTTGTGTAACTGGAGCTTTAAGAGATTTTCTAAGAGTTAAATAATCTGCAAATAATTCTACATCTACACTCTCTGGAAGTACATAAGAAACTTTTTTTGTTTCTTTTTTATTATTATTACTTGTAGTATTATTGCTTGTAGTATTATCCTCCGCATTTTTGTCCATAGGGGTATGGACATTTTTGTCTATACCCCTCTCCTCATTTTTGTCCATAGGTATAGACACTTTTGAGCATAGGTAAACCTCTCTAAATTCAACTTCTTTTGAGCCTTTTTTATAGATTAATCTAGTAGATATAAATCCCTCTTTTTCAAGATTTGATATACCTCTTGAAATTGTTTTAGGCGACTTATTAAAAGCTTCTGCAAAATAATTATTTGATGCAGTACATACACCTTTTTTATTAGTTAAACAAGTAATATCACTATAAAGGAGTTTTTCAAAATCTGATATATTTTGTGAGTATCTTACTTCTGCTGTAAGTATTGAGTAATAGCTAGGAGCTTCCATATTTAAGCCACCAATTCATTTTTAAATGAATACTTATAATCTTTACCCATTCCAAATGGTGTTTTAACTTCTATGTACCCTGTTTCAAACTCATAGCCATCTTTTTTAAGACTAACTATAATTGCACCAAGTCTTGATATATAATTTCTTAAACACTCATTTCGTGTTATGTAGCCATTTTCTTTTAATCTGCTTAGTACCCATTGTTTTTGAGTTAAATTTTTCATTTTTTGCCTTTGGTGTTAGCAACTTAGAAAAGAATAAGAGAAGTAGCCTAACACCACATAATCACTACTTACTCTTTTCTAAATTTGATTGTTGAAACACTAAGATAAAAAACGATATAATTTATCGTTGTCTTTTACCTCGTGTAATTGACTTCTTTTGTATTGATTTCAGAGTTAATAGCTCTAAAATCGCTATGACTACCTGCCAGTAGGTCATAGCAACAGTTTTCATACATTTACTTGTATGAAGTAGCCCTGTATCTCCTGCCAGAGATATGGGGCTTTTTTCGTTATGTGTAGTTAGGTTGTGGGGTGGTATCTCATACAAAGGTTTACAATGTATGAAAAACTGTTAATCTTTACTGGCACATTTTTACTTTCAATAGCTTCAATACTGAATTTATTAAAAAAGTAGATTTTTACATACTCTACTTCTGGCAGAGATAGAGTATGTTCCACCACAAACAACAAAACTTCAAATAACATAGACTATAAATAGCCTTTCAAAATGCCATAAATGGCACTCTAAGAGATTATTTAGTTACTAAATCAAACGCCACGGCTTGAGGGTCTTTTTTAATAATTTCAATCTGTTTTTCAATGTCTTCTATCTTTGATTTACAAAGTCTAAAAACTATTTCACTATGTGAAACACCTTTACTTATAGCAAACATATCAACATAATCATAAAGATATTCATCAAAGCTAACTGTTATACGATTTAACTTTTTATCTCTATCATCTGTTTCACTCTCTCCAAACAGTACACCTGTTTTCATAATAAACCCTTTATATTCACTCTAAGATGCCCTTGTGCTATAATTTCATTGCAACACAAAATAAACTACAAGGACATTTCAAAATGGATAAAATACAAATACAAAAGCTTATTCAAGAAGCTATAAAACCCCTTGAAAAAAAGATAAAAGAACTTGAAGAGAAGATAGAACAACTAGACAAAGATTGTAATATCCACATTGTTTAGTCCTTTTTATACTTATGAGCCAACTTGATAGTGATAGTTGGCTTTTTATTAATCTTATCATTTAGATTTATATTAAAATCAGTAACAACAACATCTAAATCTTTTAAAGCATCTGCTATTTGAATAAACATTGCTCTTTTTTTCAATCTCTTTTTCTCTTTTTTAGAATATCCTTTCACACTCGTTATCATAACTGCACACCTTTCAACTCTTGTTCACTTTTTTTAGATTTTGTATCATCTTTTTGTAGGTAGGATTTACCAAGATATTTGATTTGAACATTTGCATCTTCAAAAATTGTTATAGGAATTTTCATTTTTTTTGAAATATCCCTAGCTGTTTCTAGTTTAATGGGTCTTGATTTATTAAGCCATCTAATAATATTTGCAGATGAATAGTTTGTCTTTTTTTCAATATCAATGATTTTCATAAACAAATATTACCTAAATGGTAATTAAATAAAGCTTATAAAGTTACCTTTATGGATATTTCCTATGTGGTAAAATTATAATTAAAGGATTGTACGATGCTGTATCAAAAATTAAATAAACTATTAGAAGACTATGGCAGAGGTGGTCAAAGAAGATTAGCTGAGTTTTTAAATGAAACTCCAACTAATGTAAATAGATATGCAAAAGGAAAAAGAGAAATACCTACATCATTAATACCAAAGATTGCTGAATTTTTTAATGTATCAACTGACTATCTACACGATATTAATACAATAAAAGTTAAACAAATCCCTCTTATAGGGATAGCCAGTTGCGGAGTTCCTAATCAAACTTACGATGATATTATAGAGTATATCCCTGTACCTGATAAATTAGCTCGTGATGGTGTTTATGCTGTTACTGCGGATGGCGATAGTATGCTCCCTAAAATCTCTCACGGAGATATTGTAATTTGCGATAAAGAAACACCGTGTGAAAATGGGAACATTGTACACTACACTACAAATGATGGAGAAAGTGGACTTAAAAAGTTTATGTGTAAAGATGGTATAGTAACACTCTATCCTCTAAATACTGACGGATTTACACCTATCATAGTAAAAGAAGATGAACTTAGATGTGCTAGAGCTATTAAAATAATGTCGGATTTGTAAGGATAATAAAATGAAGTTTAAATGTAGTTTCTGTGAAAAAAATGAGGTTGTAAAAATGCAAGATGCTGAAATGATAGCTTTTAACTATTATAAAGATGATAAAGGAGCAAACCATACAGGTATAATTTGTCTTGAATGTGGAACAATACATGACTGTTTAATATCTTTTGTTAAGATAATCCCAACATTATTAAGAATAACAAATCCATATAAAGTAGTAAATATTAAATTACTTCCAGATTGGTTAACGGAGGTTGCAAAATACAAAAAAGAATTAAATATAAATTGTATGGAGTCAGCTGTTATGGCAGTTGGAATACCTGAACACATAATAGAAATATTAAAAGAAAAAGGTACTCTAGGAGAATGTTTTAATGATTCAATATCAATTACATATGAAGATTATCAGAACAAAAAAAATGATTTTATAGTTAAAAGAATAATGGATAATAAATCATATTATGGATTGAATGAATAAACTATGCTACAATTACAAAAAGAAAAAGGAGATACTGGATGAATGCACTACATTTAAACCAACAGCAGATATTTCCTACTTTCGATATCCAAACAGCTTTAAATAGCGTTATTGATACTATTGCATCGTATAAAGAAGATTATCTCCTCAAAAAAAAGATAAAAAATCTTCAAAATACAGTTATGCAATTAACAGCATCAGCACATGAAGCAAATGCAAAGGCTCAAACTATAAGAGACTTTATAGAACTTTATAAGATACGCAATATTGATGAAGATTTAGAACTTTTAAATGTTGTTGATGATGAAGTATCTCAACTCAAAGATGAAGTAGAAAATATTATAGATACTGTAGATATTAAATCTATAGATAACATATTTAAAACAACACTACTAGATGCCTATGAGGAGCTGTATTCTACACTCGTGAACATAGAATTTAGTATATCACAAAAAACTGCACAGGTTTACCTTGATAGTAAAAGCGACTCAAAACTTCTTCAAGAAGCGTGATAGGCTAGTAGATAAAAAGCTTATCACTCTTGAACAGTATCAAGATACAATATCTATCTTTAAAGAAAACCCTAAAAACAAAGAGATAAGACCTCATAAAATATCTTGTAAAAAATCCTACACTATCATATCCATCACAGTAGTGCCACAAACACAAGTAAGAATACTCATTAATGTAAAAGAGTGTGAAGATGAGACTATCTACATAGCCTCTTGGATAGGAAAACACAGAGAGTATGAGAGAATTATAAAAGACAAAAGAAACTGTAAGTCTCTTTTTGTTGGTTGTGAAGATACAGAACTTTTATAACTTACTCCTCTTCACATAAAAAAGAAAATTCAGCACCCTTTACTTTCTTAACACTTTCTATAAGCTCCTGCATACGAATAATTGTATCATCTTCTGGGTCTATTCCGTAGCTACTTCCACATACTGCACAAGCTGTAACTCTTCTATAACTAAATGGTGCATCAATATTAAATCGTAGCTCACTTTTACAGTTTTTACATAAAACAACAATCCTTTTTATATCAACTATCTTTTCCATACTACTGTTTCCTTTTTTTCTTATTATACCTAAATTCATTATTAACACCTCTTTTTTTAATTTCAAAAAGAATTATAGCATAAATTACCATTTAGGTAACAATTTAAGCTTGTTTTTATTTCCTTATTGGTAACATTCTCTTAACAAAACAAAAAACCGCTTTTAAAAGTTGGCTTTGTTTTGAGCAAGATACGAAAACCCGTAATCTAAAAATTCATCGGTCTGAACTGGGTGAGGCAGACGGTATCTTGTAAAGAGTTATTTTGATTTAATATTGTTAAAAAGGTTTGAAGATGATAGAGCTATTTTTCTTTGTAATATTTGTTATTGCTTTTATATGGGGTTGTAAGGTTGCTGAGGGTAAATGTTAATTATTTATAGTGATAGCACAATTTATGAGTAAGTGAACAAATATTTTTATTAACTTTATAGTAGCAAGATACATCTACTACTTTAGAGTTATGATTAAATACTGTTTTACTTATCTCTTTGTGTTGTGCTAATACTCCTATATACTGTGTAGGTATCATACATTCTTGCTTTGTAGTTGTAACAGGTTTTTCATTAGGTAGTGTTAGCTTACAAATAGTATAGCCAATGCTAAACCCTATTGTTCCAACACCCCATACAGAAGTTATCACATCGCTTAGAATTTTAAAGTTATCATCCATAAAAAAACCTTTTTCAAAATTATATCAAATTATTGTCGCTAAATCGGAAGCCCTGTAACTTGTGGCTCACGGATAGTCTCCGTACAAATTTGACTAATTAAGTTCTTATACAAGTAAAGTGTATGAATTGGTTTAGCGGTGGGTTCTCTAGCTCTTCAATTCGGGTAGTGTCCGATGAGTTATCCAAACACGCACTTTACTTATATAAGAACTTATGAAACTTGCAAATAAAGTCATCCTATTTTCTCCTTTTAAGTGAGGTTAGTAGCAACCTTTTTGATAGTAAAACAATAATAGGGGTAGGGGGATTAGCCTCTTAGTTTGCAAGTTTCATAAGCCCTTGTGCTTAAAAGGAATAGTTGCCGATGGCAGTCGGTTAAATCAATACAAAAGAGGTAAATTATGCTTAACCCTGTAGTAGATAGCGTAACATTAGTAACAATAATTGGAATATGCACAATATTATGTGTACTTGTTTTTACACTTATAGATGCAAAAGAGTTTTTATGAGTGAAGAAGAGATAATAAAAGCATTTGAAAAAGCATATCAAGAGGCTTTAGAAATTGAAATAGCACTGCATAAATTGCAGTTGCGTGAGAGAGGTATTTATGTTTTGGGGTAATTTAAAATTTGAAACAAAATTGTTGATGTGGAAGTTTAGAAACTTGATTACATTTTATAGGTTGAGATTTATGATGTGGAGGAACAGACTATGAGCTGCCAAAAAGATGCTGCATACTATGAAAAAAGAGTTAAGAAGTTAAGAAAATATTTAGATAAAGAGTGGATGAAAAAATGAGTGCAATTCCTAAAATAATGCAAAAAATGAGTGATAAAGATTACTTTGCAGTTAATGCACTCTCTAATAGTGATTTTAGACTACTTAATGAAAGTGTTTTACACTATGAAAATAAAGAACTTTTTAAACTAGAAAGTACATCGCTAACGCTTGGCAGTGCAGTGCATAAGTTAGTTTTAGAGCCTGAAACTTTTAATGATGACTTTATTATAGAAGACTTTGAGGGTGCGGACTTAAACAAAAACACAAAGCTTTACAAAGAGGCTAAAAAAGCGTGGCTTGATAGTGTAGGAGATAGAGAGATTTTATCTAAAGATTTGTTTGAGCAGGTTACTTTAATGGCTCGTAATGTTAAAGCTATTGCAGGTGGACTTCTTCAAAATGGAGTAGCTGAAAGAGCTTTTTTTAGTAAGTTTGATAATGTTCCTGTAAAGTGTAAAGCTGATTATTACATAGAGAGTGCAGGTGTTGTTATTGACTTGAAAACAACTAAGAGTATTAAAGACTTTAAGAAGTCTATCTTAGAGTATGGCTATGGTACGCAGTCGGCTTTTTATAGTGATGTAATAAATTCGCTTGGATATAAGGCGGATAGGTTTGTTTTTATACTTGTTGAGACAACTAAGCCTTATATGGTAAGTGTTCAAGAAATGCAATTAGAGGGTATTGAAGAGGGTCGTGCAATTTATAGTGAATTGCTTGAAACTTGGAAGAGTTATAAAAAAGATAATGTCGTCAATGTGATTAAAACTACAAACTACCCTGAATGGTGGCTTGAAAAAAGAAGAGGAGCATAAAATGCAAAATAATAACTTAGTACAAAGAGAACAACAAATTAAAAGCGGTCTTATAGCTCAACAAAGAGTAATTAAATCTCTTTTTGGCGATAAGAAAAAATCTGATAAATTTTTAGCAACTGCATCTAAAGTTGCTAATGATAAAAAACTGGCTAATTGTAGGGTAGATAGTATTATAGATGCTTGTGTTACAGTAGCTCAACTCAACTTAGATTTAAGTCCTGCATTATCTCACGCTTACATTGTACCTTTTAAGGGTAGCGTGCAGCTTATCGTGTCGGCTCGTGGCTATACTGCTTTATTAGCTCGTACAGGATGGAAATTAAAATCGTATATCGTAAATGAAGAGGATGATTTTGATTATACGATTGATGGCTTTGATGAAAATATCAAATTTAAAAAGAATATTGATAGTGAAACAGAAACTTTTAAATATGCTGTTGCTCTTGCACTTAGCCCAGATGGAACGCTTTACATAGAGATAATGAATAAAAAACAGATTGATAAGCATAGAATGGTATCAAGTAATCAAAAAGGTGCTAAGCCTACTGGTGTATGGTTTGACTGGTTTGAAGAGATGGCTACTAAAACAGTTATTAAAAAACTTGTTAAAAAGTTACCTATCGGTGAAGATGTTGCTAATGTTGTTGAGGCTGACGATAAGCCTATAGATGTTGAGATTGAAGATAGCAAAAAAGAGGATGTAGATTTAAACAGTATGGTAAAACAAAAAGCACCTGAACCTAAACAAGAAGAGGATTTGCTTGAAAATATTGAAGTTGAAACATCTCACGAGTATGTAGATGCAGAAACTGGCGAGGTGTTACCAACTAAGCCAGATATGAGCAGTCTTGACGGCATTGGTGCTGATGGTCTTAGAGATGATGAGAGAGGCGAGTGATGAGAGAGATTAAATTTAGAGCTTGGCAAGTACATACTAGAAAAATGTTATTAGATAGTACACTTTTAAATTATCAGACTATGTTAGATTTCAATTCAGAAAACTACATAATGCTTCAATACACAGGCTTAAAAGACAAAAACGGCATTGAGATTTATGAGGGGGATATTGTACTTGCTGATAATAGAGGGCGCAATGAAAACGGTTTACACTATATAATCGAATATGACAATACTAACACTTGTTTTTATGGAAATGTTGACAATCTGAAACATAATAAATACAGAGTAGCAGACCATCATCAACCTATGTGTGATATTAGACAAAATATTAAAGTAATCGGAAACATTTATGAAAATAAGGAGCTGTTAGATGATTAGGAACAGACTTTTAGTACATATTGAATACATTATTTCATTCATACTTATACCGTTTGTAGTCATATTTAGAGAACTATCACGGCTTTACGATGAAAGTATGATTTTATGGGACTTAAAAAGACAACTTAAGGCTCAACTTGAAAGATATAAAAAATTTATACAGACAAAAAAGGATAGTAATGTTTAAAAAAGTAACAGAAGATGCAATACTGCCAACAAGAGGGAGCAAATATTCTGCGTGTGTGGATGTTTATGCAAATGAGGATGTAGCTATCGGTGCTGGTGAGACTAAGCTTGTAGGGCTTGGTATTTCGATTGATGAAGATTTTATCAAACATAAAATAGCAACATCTTTGGGTTATGAAAAATGGTTTAACATTAACCAAATTAATGTTAACCGAGAAAGAAAAAGTCATCTATTGAATAGACTGTATGGATTTTTAAAATCCCACTACATCCAACTAATGCTAAGAAGTTCACTCGGCAAAAAAGGCTTAATACTCCCTAATGGTGTAGGAGTAATAGACTTAGACTATAAAGATGAAATCAAAATGATTATACATAATCCGATTTTAGACATTGATGAAAATGGGGTAAGGTTTGGTGTTTCTTCATACTCAAATGATAATGTACAGTCTCCAAAGTATGAAATCAAAAAAGGTGACAAAATAGGTCAATTAATCCTACTAGAACACAAGTCAAGCCTCTTTGGAATTGAAGAAAGTGAAGATGAGCGTAATGGTGGGTTTGGCAGTACAGGAGAAAGATGATGAAGTTACTACTAAGACCCGAGGAGTGTGCGACACTCCTTGACTGTGGAAAAACAAAGTTTTATGAAGACTTTGTAAAAAATCCTACATTCCCAAAGCCAGTGATTATTAGTAAAACAAAGTTTTGGAAATTTGTTGATATTGAAGAATGGGTAAAAGGGTTAAAAGCTAGTGCGTAAGCCACTCATCCCACCACTCACATAATCTTCTTCTATCCTCTAAAAAGTCACTTCTAAGATAAGCCATTTTTACATTATTACCTATACTGTGCGATAATTGAGCTTCTATCACTTCACCACTAAATCCGTGCTGTTTATGATTTTCATAACATATTGTAGAAAATGAAGACCTAAATCCGTGAGGGGTTATATCAGTTATACCAATTCGTTTAAGAGCATAACCTAAAGTATTTTCACTAAGCATCTTGTTTTTAGATAGAACACTACTAAACACATATTTATATGTACCATTATACTCCTGCACCTCTTTTAGTAGATTATAGGTAAAATCTGTAAGTGGTAATCTAAAAGCCTCTTTTGCTTTCATTTCATCCCTGCTAAACTCTATTATTCTTCTATCAAAATCTATCTGCTCCCATCTTAAAAATCTTACATTTTTACTTCTAAGTGCAGTATGAATTAAAAAAATTAAAGCATATTTTGTACTCACATCTCCTACATATTCATTAACTACTTTATAAATATTCTTAAACTCTTTTTCATTTGTAACCGCTTTAAAATGGATAGGGTTTTTCTTTGATATTAAAGTATCTTTATCTATCTTCAAATAAGCACTATTATTCATCAAGTCGTTAGTGTTTCCATACTTAAATATTGTATTTATAAGAAGTAGTACAATGCGTTTAGTCTCTCTTAAATCTGTATTTTTTGTACTTCTAGTTTTAGCGTTTGGTATATTGTTTATGCAGTTGATTATATCTTTTTTAGTTATTTCATCTACTGGCTTATTTCCTATCTCTTTTTTTATAAAATACTCATATCTGCTTTTTTGCTTCTTTAGATAATTATCACTCACATCACTTTTTTTAAATTCAAAATAAAGAGATGAAACATCATTAAAAGTATTCTTCTCATCTTCTTTTGCTTTTTCATTTGGATTTATACCATCCGCTATAAGCCTTTTAATATCTGTATTTTTTTCTCTTGCCTTTGCAAGTGAGATAATGGGATATTCCCCTAAAGTTTTTTCACTTTCTTTTTTATTTATTTTAAATCTTGCCTTAAAAATCTTCTTTCCTGACTTTCTAACAACTAAAATAAGTCCGTTTCCATCATAAAGCTTATAATCTTTATCTTTAGGCTTTGCCCTTTTTATCTCCCCATCGCTTAGCGGTTTAACATACTTTGCCATAGCTGACCCTTATTATTTTATACAAGTCCATCATTCTAACCCTTAAAAATAAAGGACTAATACGGACAAATACAAACTGATTAGGATAGAATTGTAGTTATATGATGCTTAAAAGTGCCTTGTTTAGGCTATTAAGAGGATTGATTTGAATTGATTAGGATTGATTTGAATTGTTAAGTGGTGGGTTCGCCGTGACTCGAACACGGGACCACTCCGTTATGAGCGGAGGGCTCTAACCAACTGAGCTACGAACCCACTTTTTAAGTAGGTGAGAATTATACAGATCTATTGCTTAGAAATT
>Ga0256842_1002698_pt1 | contig 12408 bp, 13 predicted proteins | sample 4559240metaG_FD_185973 | JGI IMG/M metagenome (GOLD analysis project Ga0256842, IMG submission 185973) | Hydrothermal vent microbial communities from Guaymas Basin, Mexico - 4559-240 | ecosystem: Environmental > Aquatic > Marine > Hydrothermal vents | place: Mexico: Guaymas Basin | collected...
TATAGCATAATTTTCTATTTTAACAACCAATGTTACGCCCACCATATTTTTTTCAGTTCAGACATAGCAGCAAGATTAGCTTTGATAATTGACCTTACGCAAACGCATTGGTATTGGTATTATATGCAATATAGGGATAAGACTGGAAGTGGAATAGGGGCAAGGGGGTTTTATAGTCCTTTACCAGACATCCAAGCCCCTTGGTAAGCATATTTGATTAACATGAGTGACGGGAATGCGGAGGGAGAAGTTATCCCCCGCAGATAAGTCACTGAAGAGACCAGCCCGAAAGACTCGGAGCAGACGAAAAACCCTTTTGCCCCAATACCGCATTCGCTGTTATCCCTCCCTCGTGAGATAAAAACTTTTGCGTAAGATCAGTTGATAATACCAATACTGGTTTAAATACCCCGCCTAATTGGTAATTATCAGCTACGAGTATCTAAGTATAGGTTTAAGGCCCAAAATTCCTGCTGTGAAGCTGTTTTCACTTAATAGAGGCCTCAGTTATGATTACAGATGAGGGTCTGGAAATGCTTGACAAATAAAGAGATTAAGCGTATAAACATAAAAATGCTGCGGGGTGGAGCAGTCAGGTAGCTCGTCGGGCTCATAACCCGAAGGTCGCAGGTTCAAATCCTGCCCCCGCTACCAAATGTTCACAAGTAAATTCTAATTTCTTGTTGACAATAGAATTGATTTTAGATATAGGCTTTTAGATCTAAAAAGAAATCAACAAAAAAGAAAAACAATAGGAGGTGAAAAGGATGCCAACAGTAGAATTTGAAGGACATGTATTTAATGTAGATGAGGATGGTTTTATAGATGATTTTAAAAACTGGAACGAAGCTTGGGTAAGATATGTGAAACAGCAGGAAGGAATAGAAGAATTAACAGATGAGCATTGGAAAGTGATCAAGGTTTTGCAGGATTACTATAAAAAGAATGGTATCGCTCCAATGGTCAGGATTCTAAGTAAAGTTACAGGATACTCTTTAAAGAAGATTTATGAGTTATTTCCGTCAGGCCCAGGAAAAGGTGCTTGCAAGATGGCAGGACTTCCTAAGCCAACAGGTTGTGTGTAAAAAACATATAGAAGAAGTAAAAGCATCCCTCTCGCGTAGAGGGATGCTTTTTATTTTTTTGCCAAAGTAGTATAAAGCTCTGGTCTCCTGTGAGGAAGAAAGTATCTCATTTCGTGAGATCTAATATTTAGAAGATATGCTTTGTTTATGCATACTGTAAGGATGTCTTCCCTCTTTTCTGTCAATAAAAAATCCATCAATCTTCCATCTGGCCCTAAGACCAATGCAACACCCGGAAAGTAAAGATCTGCTTTTGTTTTCCCTACTTGATTGCAAGCAAAAACAAAGACACCATTATCAAATGCTCTTGCTGAAAGATGCCTAAGCCAACTATTCAGCTTTTCTTTGGAAGTCCCTCTTGGTGAGGCATGAGGGGCAAATATAATATCTGCCCCCATGAGAGACATTATAGTACTGAGCTCAGGAAAATGGGTTTCATAACAAAGCTGTATTCCAATAGAAAAATCATTAACAGGGTATAATTCTATGCAATTTCCTGCTGCATATCTTCCTTTTTCCAACGGGGAAAGATGGGTCTTTCTGTGTTTACCTACAAGACCATTTTTATTTACTATTACTTGAGTTATATATGGGTTCAAATCAGGAGATTCATATTCTATAAAACCAGCTATAATAGTTAAATCAAATCTACAGGAGAGACTTACAAGTTTATCGATTATATAATCTACCGAATATGGTCCTAAAAAATTTTTTGGGTTTAGCACATATCCAGTGATACATGCTTCTGGAAGACATAATAATTGAACTTCATTTGATCTGACTTTTGAACATATACTATTTATTTTATCTAAATTCTCTTCTATTTCACCAGGTTCAGAATGCATACACACTAAGCTAATTTTAAGCTTATCCATTTTGCTCTATATAGTTTGCTACCATATCTCCTACTTCTGAAGTAGTATATCCCATACGACCAGCATCAAGGCTCTTTAGTTTTTTAATCGTATCTTTTATTGCATCCATAAGAAGAGAAGCTGCTTTTTCTTCGTTTAAGTATTCTAGTATCATCTGGGCAGCACATATAGCAGCCAATGGATTTATCTTACCCTGTCCAGTATACTTTGGAGCAGAACCTCCTATTGGTTCAAACATGGCTATTTTTCCAGGATTTATATTTCCACCTGCTGCTATTCCGAGTCCTCCCTGAATAATTGCTCCTATGTCAGTTATTATATCCCCAAACATATTGTTAGTGACAACTACATCAAACTGTTCTGGATTTTTGATCATCCACATACAGAGTGCATCTACATGCTGATAATTGGTATTTATATCAGAGTATTCCTTAGCTACCTCTTCAAATACCCTGAACCAAAGATCTGACTCATAATTCAGCACATTTGTCTTTGCACATAATGTTACAAGCCTCTTTTTATCTCTTTTTCTGCAGTAGTCAAATGCATATCTAATGCATCTTTCTACCCCTCTTCTGGTATTAATAGACTCTTGAATAGCTACCTCATGAGGAGTCCCTTTATTTAAAAAACCACCAGCACCTACATACATTCCTTCTGTATTCTCTCTAATTACTACAAAATCTATATCCTCAGGGCCTTTGTCTTTGATTGGGGTATATACCCCTGGCAATAGTATTACAGGCCTTAAATTTATATATAGATCCAGATCAAAACGAAGTCTTAAAAGTATTCCCCTTTCTAATATACCTGGTTTTACTTCAGGATGACCAATAGCACCCAAGTATATAGCATCATAATTTTCTCTTAGCTCATCTATAAGACCATCTGGTATAAGCGTTCCATCTTTTAAGTATCTATCTCCACCAAGTCCAAGATCATTAAATTGAAATTCTATATCAAACTTTTTGGATATGGCATTTAGCGCCTTTACCCCTTCTGCCACCACCTCAGGGCCTGTTCCATCTCCAGGAATAAGTGCTATTCTATATTTCCTCATCCTTTTTCTCTCCTTTCTCTACTTTTTCTTTTTTCTATTTCTTTTTTCTATTTTCTGGCCTAAGGGCCCTTACCATAGCACCTGCTCTCCACATCTCAGAATTTCTCATCTGCTCAAGCTCTTTCTGTAGTTTTTCCCTGTAATCAGGCGCACTATTTGCCTCAAGGACTCTCTTTGCCTCTTTCCCAGTTCTTACACTTTCATATAGTTCTTCAAAAAGGGGAAGCACTACATCTCTAAACCTCGGTGCCCAATCTAAGGCACCTCTCTGCGCAGTAGTGCTACAGTTGGAGAACATCCAGTCCATCCCTTTTTCTCCTACAAGCCTTATAAGGCTCTGGGTAAGCTCTTCTACTGTTTCATTAAATGCCTCACTTGGAGAGTGCCCGTGTTCTCTCAACACCCTATATTGCGCTTCCATAACACCTGCAAGGCATCCCATAAGCACTCCTCTCTCACCAGTAAGATCGCTGAATGTCTCCTTTTCAAAGGTAGTGGGGAAAAGATATCCAGAGCCTATAGCAATTCCCAAGGCAAGTACTCTCTCCTTAGCTCTCCCTGTATAGTCCTGAAATATGGCATAGCTTGCGTTTATTCCGCTTCCTTCTAAGAAATTCTGCCTTACACTTGTTCCTGATCCCTTAGGTGCAACCATTATCACATCTACATACTCTGGTGGAACAACGCCAGTCAACTCTCTATAGACAATAGAAAATCCATGAGAAAAGTAGAGTGCATCTCCTTCATGCAAACACTCTTTTACAACAGGCCATGTGGCCATTTGTCCTGCATCAGAAAGAAGATTCATTATAATTGTTCCCAGCTCTGCTGCCTCTCTTATTGAAAGAAGTGTCTTTCCGGGAACAAAACCATCTTTTATTGCCCTTTCCCAGTTAGGGCTGTTCTCCCGCTGGCCAATTATTACCTCAAAGCCGTTATCTCTGAGATTCAGTGCCTGTGCAGGACCTTGCACGCCATATCCTAATATAACGATCTTTTCATTTTTTAAGACTTCCTTTGCCTTTTCTAAGGGAAACTCCTCTGCTGTTACTACTTCTTCTATAACTCCACCAAAATCTATCTTAGCCATTAATAAGACCTCCCTTGCAAATTTTTTGTGTAAGTTATCACTTTTGCTTTAAGTTAGCAATTGAAAAGATTTTTGGTTTTCAAGTAAGTAAAATTATACTATAAAATAGAAAAAATTAAAAAGAGGTAACAGAAGCTGTGGATATTAAATCAAAAGTCCATGTAAGTATTCCCTTTGATATGCTTATCGAGTCTTATTTAGATGCTCTTATAGAAAACAGAGTAAATCCTGAAATATCTTTTAACTCAAAATCCTTAGATAACTATTCCAAAAAAGATTATGAACATGTTGCCAAAATCTTACATTCCCATGGTCTCTCTGTTACATTACATGCCCCTTATATGGATCTCTGCCCTGGATCTCCTGATCCAAAGGTAAAAGAGGTGGCAAAATTCAGGTTTATTCAGGTGCTGGATCTTGTGCCTATCTTTAAAGCAAGTTCTGTAGTATTCCACACTGGATTTGATGAAAAAAAATACTATGAGGTAAGGAATATATGGCTGGAAAATTCTCTACAGATATGGAATTTCATAGCCAAAGGATTAAAAAAATTCAATTCAAAGCTGATGTTAGAAAATGTCTTCGAAAAAAGGCCAGAGGACATGCTTTATGTGATAAAAGAGCTGGATTCATTTAAAAATGTTAAACTGTGTTTTGATGCAGCCCATGCATATGTATTCAGTATTCTTCCGCTCCAGAGATGGGCAAAAACCTTGTCTCCATATATTGGAGAACTTCACTTACACAATAATTACGGCAACTGGGATGAGCATAGAGGAGTTAATAATGGACTAATAGACTTTGAGGAGCTTCTGAACATAATCGCAAAAGAGACGGATAAGATACCTGTTATCACACTTGAAGTACATAATGATGAGGAATTTTGGAGTTCCTTAGAATATTTAGAAAAGATATGGCCATGGAAGGAGGAAGAAGAAAGCGATGAAAGATAAAGATTATAAAGATTATAATAATGAAGAGTATATCTTAGATTTGATAAGCGACCTTATTAAAAATGGTGATCGGGCTCCAATGGAGCTTGTTAAAGCTATTATAAATAAAGGAGAAGAGGCCATTGAAAGACTCTCTGAATTGATTACAGATAGATATCTCTGGCAGACAGAAGATGAAGATGAATGGTGGGCTCCGATTCATGCAGTAAAGATTCTTGGAGCTATGAGGAATGAAAAAGCTATTCCAGCACTTTTAGTTTGTCTAAAGCGTGTTGAAGAATATCCTGATAATCCAGCACCAGAATGGATAGAACAGGACTTGATAGAAGCTTTTCGGCAGATCGGGCCAGCATCTATAAAGCCGCTTATGGAATATATCAAAAATAATCCTGAGGAATACTGGTATTCTCGAGCTGTGGCTTCTACTGCTTTAGTATACTTAGCTTCAGACTATGAAGAAAAGAGAGCAGAAATTCTCGAATTTCTTCACTCCTTACTTAAAGAAGGAAATACCCAGGATATTGATTTTTTATCTCTTTTGGTATGCCATCTTCTGGACCTTTGTGATCCTTCTTCACGACCTGTAATTGAAGAGGCCTTTAAAAAAGGGCTTATAGATGAAGTTGTTGTAACTTTCCGGGAAGTTGAAGAAGCATATAAAAAAGGTCCAGATATTCCAAATCGATTAGATTTTCTGGAATTTTATACCCCTGAAGCCATTTCTGCTCGGCAAAAGGAATGGGAAATAAGGGAAAGGGAAGCGGAAAAAATAGAAGAAGAGGAAAGGAGGCTTGAAAGATTAGAACTATTAGAAGAAGAACAACGTCAGCGTCTTATTAAAGAAGGATATGAAATAGATAAACATGGAACAGTAAGACGAAAAGAACCTAAGATAGGGCCAAATGATCCTTGTCCATGTGGCAGTGGCAAAAAATATAAAAAATGCTGTGGCAGGAGAAAATAGTTATGCAGATTGAAGACATACTGATTTCTAAGTTAATAATAAGCTCTTTTAAAGAAAAGCTCTTAGATTGCTTGCAATTGGATGTGGCATTAGTTGGAGCAGGCCCTGCTAATATGATTGCGGGTTATTACTTGGGAAAAGCAGGGTTAAAGGCTGCAATATTTGAAGCAAAGCTTGCTCCTGGTGGTGGAATGTGGGGTGGTGGAATGATGTTCAATGAAATAGTCATTCAAGAAGATGCTCTGCCTATAGTAGAGGAGATGGGAATAAGATATGAGCAAAAAAAAGACGGTTACTATACAATGGACAGTATAGAAGCTACAGCCACTATAATTTCCAAATGTGTAAGAAATGGAACATCTATATTTAATTTGATAAAGGTTACGGATGTGCTCTTCAGAGAAGAAAAAGGTTCGCCTGTGGTGTCAGGACTTGTTATAAACTGGTCACCAGTAGAAAAATTGGAACTACATGTAGATCCAATAGGGATAGAAGCAAAATTTCTTGTGGATGGAACAGGACATCCAGCAGAAATATGCCATATTGTAAGGAAAAAGCTTGGGGTTAGGTTAAATACAAAGACAGGGGATGTGATCGGAGAGATGCCTCTGTGGGCAGACAAGGGGGAAGAATTTACTGTAGAAAACACAAAAGAGGTATTTCCGGGGCTGTATGTAGCAGGAATGGCAGCAAACAATGCATTTGGTGGCCCAAGAATGGGTCCTATATTTGGTGGAATGCTCAGGTCTGGGAAAAAAGTAGCTGAGCTGATCTTAGAAAGGCTAAAAAATGAATAAAGAAAAGCTGATAAAAAGGTTTGAGCAGGTAAAGCTTTACTGCTTTTCTCCAGGAAAATTGTGTGGAAACAGAGACCCTCTTGCCATTGTGGAAGAAGAGCTAAAAGGTGGAGCAGATGTGATACAGCTTAGGGAAAAGCATAGGACAAAAAAAGAGATAATTGGGATAGGATTTTATGTAAAAGCACTTACAAGAAAGTATAACGCCTTATTTATAGTAAATGATGATCTGGACATTGCTCTTATACTGGATGCTGACGGACTTCACTTAGGACAAGATGACATCCCTATAGAATATGCAAGAGCATTTATGAAGGACAAACTTATAGGAATATCTACTCATTCTTTAGAGCAGGCAAAAGATGCTATAAAAAGAGGTGCAGATTACATAGGATTTGGTCCTATATTTGAAACAAGCACCAAAGAAAAAAAAGAAAATGTGGTTGGCTTAGAAGCCATTAAAATACTTAATAGCTTTTGCTCTATCCCCTACGTTGCTATAGGAGGGATAGGGCTTGATAATTTAAACTCTGTTTTAAAACAGGGATGCAGAACAGTAGCTATTATCTCAGATATAATAAACTCTTCTAATATCGAAAAAAGATGCAGTCAGATAAAGGAGCTCATCTCCCAAGCTGATTAAACTTAATATAGTTATACCAATACCCATTAGGCGTTTACTTTATAAAATTTCCATAAGGAACTATCAGTCAGCCATTTGTTTGTGGATGATAAGATTATATGGAAATTTCTTAAAGGGGTATTTTAAACCAGTATTGGTATTATCCGAATAATTATGGATAACTATAGGTGGATAACTATAATTCTTTGTGATAAATAAGGGCAAAAAATTAGGTTTGCATCAAGGCGTATGCATATGAAAGTCTTAGTTACTGGAGCTACAGGTTTTATTGGTTCGCGAGTAGTAAGAAAGCTTCTAAAAAAAGGCGCAGATGTTAGGGTTTTAGTAAGAAAGAAAAGCAATTTGGAGAATATCTCAGGACTTCCTGTAGATATTGCCTACGGAGATCTTACAAAACCTGAAACCTTATCCACTTCATTAGAAGACTGTGAAGCCTTATTCCATGTGGCTGCTGAGTATAAATTATGGGTTCCTAAACCTGAGTCCCTTTATCGAACAAATGTGGATGGAACAGTAAATATAATGAAGGCTGCTTTACAAAAAGGTATAAAAAGAATCGTGTATACAAGCAGTGTAGCAACATTGGGTATTAATAAAAATGGTACTCCAGCAGATGAGGAGACACCTGTAACTATAAATGACATGATCGGACACTACAAAAGATCAAAATATATTGCTGAAGAAAAAGTAAGAGAGATGATCAAGAAGGCTAAACTTCCAGCTGTTATTGTTAATCCTTCAACTCCCATAGGTCCTGGAGATATAAAGCCTACCCCTACAGGCAGGATTATAATAGAAGCTGCCTCTGGCAGAATGCCTGCATATGTGGATACAGGGCTTAATATAGTGCATGTAGATGATGTGGCAGATGGTCATATATTGGCTTTTGAGAAAGGGAGAATAGGAGAAAGATATATACTGGGGGGAGAAAATCTTACACTAAGAGAACTATTGGAAAAGATTGCTCAGTTTACAGGGAGATCTGCTCCTAAGATAAGGCTTTCTCCAAATATGATTTTACCTCTTGCTTATGTAGTAGAGTTTATTTCCCAGATAACTAAAAAAGAGCCTTTTATCACCGTAGATGGGGTATTGATGTCTAAGAAGAAGATGTTCTTTTCTATAGAAAAAGCCAAAAGAGAGCTTAGATACAATCCAAGACCAGCAGATGAAGCAATAAAAGATTCTATTGACTGGTTTAGACAAAAGGGATATATACGCTAAGTCATGGGTGTTCCTATAATCCAGCAATATCATGTAATTCGGTATATATTAGAGCAGAAAAAAAATGGTAAAGAAAGATATCCTTTGGTCCTTATGCTTGAACCCCTCTTTAAGTGCAATCTAAGATGTGCTGGCTGTGGAAAGATAGCACATCCTAAGCATATTCTTGAAAAATATATGAGCAAAGAGGAATGCTGGGAAGCAGTAGAAGAATGTGGTGCTCCAGTGGTTTCTGTTGCAGGTGGTGAGCCTCTTCTACATGAGGAGATAAAAGAGATTGTAGAGGGTATTATAGCAAGAAAAAGATTTGTATATCTTTGTACAAATGCGATTCTTTTAAAACAAAAGCTCCATTTGTTTAAGCCAAGTCCTTTTTTTACTTTTTCTATCCATTTAGATGGCTATGAGGAACAGCATGATAGATCAGTTTCTAAGAAAGGGGCGTTTAAAATAGCTATAGATGCTATTAAGACGGCGAGAAGGTTGGGCTTCAGGATAACTATAAACTGCACCATTTACAACGGGGTTTTCCCGGAAAAGATGGCAGATTTTTTGGATTTTGTTATGGGACTTGGAGTGGAAGGGGTTACTATAGCCCCGGGTTTTAACTATGAAAGAGCAAGGGAGAAAGATCTGTTTTTACAAAAAAAAGAAAGCAAAAGGCTTTTTAGAGAGCTTTTAAAACTTTCTAAAGGGAGAAACTGGAGGTTTAATCATACCATCTTTTATTTGGATTTTTTGGCAGGAAACCGAGTGTATACATGTACTCCATGGGGGAATCCCACAAGAAATGTCTTAGGATGGCAAAGGCCTTGTTATCTTTTAGATGAGGGTGGTTATGCAACCAGCTTTAAAGAGCTTATAGAAGATACGGATTGGGAAAAGTGGGGACCGGGCAAAAACCCAAAATGTGATAATTGCTTGCTTCATAGTGGCTTTGAGGCTACTGCAGTTAATGACATGATAGCTCATCCATTTGATGCTCTCAGAAGATATATCTTTGGGATAAGAACTGATGGACCAATACTGCTTTAGGAAATGCAAAGCAATACTGTTTGACTTTGGAGGAACTCTTGATTCTGATGGTGGACATTGGTTGGATAGATTTTACCGTATCTACCTGAAAGAAGGCATAGATGTTCCTTTCTTAGAATTAAAAGATGCCTTTTATTATGCAGATGATATCTGCTGTAAAGACCCAGATACAAACAACTTTGGATTAAACTCCCTTCTTAACTATCATGTCAGATTGCAGTTTAAAAAACTTGGATTCAGCTTTTATCCTACAGGATCAAAGATATCGCAGTCTTTTTTAGAAGATATGCTTTATTATCTGAGAAGAAACTCAGCTTTTTTAAAGAGCCTACGAAGCAGATACAAACTGGGTGTTGTTTCCAATTCTTATGGCAACTTACCAGTTGTGTTTGATCAGCTTGGAATAAGCAAGCTATTAGATACTGTGATAGATTCTGAAAGAGTAGGAGTCAGAAAGCCTGACCCTTCTATATTTAAGATAGCAATAGATGAGATAAAAGTGTCTCCCTCTTCTACGGTATTTGTGGGAGATTCATATGAAAGAGATATGATTCCTTGTAAGGACTTGGGCATGAAGGTGATATGGATGAAAGGGCCAAATCCAAGAATTCCTGAGGACCCTCCTATTGTAGATGCAATCATAACAAATCTTATGCAATTAAAGGATCTATTTTTATGAAGGCAGGAATAATTGCTGCTGGACTGGGAGAAAGATTAAAAAAAAGCGGTGTTTTTACACCAAAACCACTGGTAAAGATTGCTGGAGAGCCTCTTATAAAAAGGGCGATCAGGGCAGCTACTTATGCAGGAGCAAAGAGGATCGCCTGTATCGTGAATGAAGTAGAAAAAAAGGTGTCTGCTTATTTAAGATCTCAAAGCTGGCCTGTCCCCTTAGACCTTGTAGTAAAAACCACTCCAAGTTCTATGGAAAGCCTTTTTAACTTGGCTCCATTCTTAGATGAACCTTTCCTTCTTCTCACAGTAGATGCAGTATTTTCATTTGATACTTTAAAAGAATTTGTGGATAGAGCAAAAACACTTGGGGGTGATGGAGCACTGGCTATTACTCAGTATGTAGATGATGAAAAACCTTTATGGGTCAAGATAGGTTCTGACAGCAGAATAATAGGCATAGGTGATGAATTTCGTCCTACCCCATATATAACAGCGGGTTTTTACTTTTTCAGACCAGCGATATTTGAACTTATGGAAAGGGCGAGAGAGAAAAATCTGAGTGCATTGAGATATTTTCTGTCTTATTTAGTGAAAGAAGGATTTGCTATATATGGGATTCAGGTTCAAAAAGTGATAGATTTGGATTATCCCGAAGATATAAAAAAGGCAGAAGATTTTTTGCGAGGACAAGCACATGAATATATTAGGGATATATAGAGAGGAGATATTCTCTCCCGGTAAAGAAAAACAGGATAAAGCAATAATGGATAAAACTCTTTCAGAATTGAGGCATTTGGGGTGTGAAGTAAGAGCAGTATCTCCTGATTCTGTGCCTGAAGAAACAGGAGCTGATTTAGTCCTTAGTATGGCTCAATCAGAAAACATACTTTCTTTGCTTTCTTCTTGGCAAAAAAAAGGTATCAGGATAATAAACTCTCCACAGGCTGTTAGAAACTGTTACAGAAAAAGGATGATAAGCCTTTTAAAAGAAAATAACATATCCATGCCCCAGACGTGGGTGTATAGTCTTGAGGCAATAGAAGAAGAGCTGTTTGAGGTATATTCCTTGGGATGGATGGGTTCTTATTGGATAAAAAGAGGAGATTTTCATGCACTTCAAAGAGAAGATGTAGTTAGAGTAAGTTCTTTTGAAGAGATGGAAAGTTCACTCGCCTACTTCAGAGAAAATGGGATAAATGAAATAGTTATTCAGGAACACAAAGATGGAGAGATAGTAAAATTCTATGGAGTAGGAGATGAATACATAAAACCATTTTTAGCCTCAACAGCCAAACCATTTGAGCTTTCAGAGCAGGTAATAAAAGTTATTTTAAATGCAAAAGATTGTCTTGGTTTAGAGATATACGGAGGAGATCTCATTGTTTCTAATGACAGTTTTTTTATCATAGATATAAATGATTGGCCCAGCTTTTCTCTTTGCCAAGATGAAGCAGCAAAACAAATAGCCAAATATGCAAAAAGTATCTTGGAGGAAGTCAGATGAATTATCAACTAAATGCAGAAGAGCTTAATGAAGGAAATTTATCAAGATCTCTTTATTTAGAAGAACAAAAGTATATGTCTCCTGGGCTTCAAGAAGTGGCCCAGCTTGCCCAGCTTACCATAAGAAGAGGAAATGGTTGCTGGTTAGAGGATATGGATGGGAAAAAGTATTTAGATTTCATGGCAGGTGTTGCAGTGGCAAGTCTTGGTCACTCACATCCAAAATTTGTTAAGGCTTTGCAAAAGCAATTGGAAAACTCCTTTGTGGGCAGTTTTACATCAGAAAATAGATTAGAGCTTTTAAGGCTTATATCCTCCATTACTCCTGGAAACTTGGATAAAATTCAGCTTTATAGTGGTGGTGCAGAGGCTGTTGAGGCTGCTATAAGGCTTGCGAAGGCTTATACAAAAAATTTTGAAGTCATAAGCTTTTGGGGAGGATTTCATGGAAAAACAGGTGGTGTTATGGGGCTCATAGGAGATCCATGGAAGCAGAACTGGGGG
>Ga0256842_1002699_pt1 | contig 12407 bp, 10 predicted proteins | sample 4559240metaG_FD_185973 | JGI IMG/M metagenome (GOLD analysis project Ga0256842, IMG submission 185973) | Hydrothermal vent microbial communities from Guaymas Basin, Mexico - 4559-240 | ecosystem: Environmental > Aquatic > Marine > Hydrothermal vents | place: Mexico: Guaymas Basin | collected...
GGCCTGATGGGTGATCTTCTGCCTGTTGCGTGAGTCGTAGAAATCGATTCTGGCGTAGTGGTAGCCCGGCTCGATATTCGGCGGATAGGCGACGATGACGTTGCCCTTGTGGATGTCCCGGGCCTCCACGGGCTGGTCGTCGATGACAATGTTCACCTTGTAATCGGGATCAGGCACGAAAAGGACGATGTTGGCCTCGCCCGGCAGCACCACATCGCCGTCCGAGGGCATAAGCAGGGCAGGAGGCAGTTCCGCCGATACCGCTGGCTCGGCCCTGAAGAAAACCCTGACCGATGTCACCGCAATGATCAACAGCGTCGCAAGCGCGAGTCCGGCCTGAACCAGCCTGCTATGTCTTTTCTGGCGAACCATCCGGCCCCGCACATCTGCCATGAGTTGCTGCGGGGATGGGGGAGTGGGGGAGAGGGCTTTCAATTTATCCCTCAGGAAAAGCTCGGTCTCGTAGATCGCCCGGCAATCCGGACATTCCTCGATGTGCTCCCTCATGGCCCTTTCCTCATCGGGAGGGAGCCTCGATTCGAGGAAATCGTCCAATTTTTCCCTGAATTCCCTGCAGGTCATATCTGGATCACCCCTTTGAGTTTGCGGGCAAGGCGATCCCTCGCCCTGTTCAACCTCGATTTGACTGTGCCCTCAGGAATCCCCAGTATCTCAGCGATCTCATCATAGCTCCGGCTTTCCAAGTATCTCAGGATCACGATGTCCCGATATTTTGACGGGAGTTCGCCGATAGCTTCACGCACAATCCGGTTCAGCTCGTTTTGCTCCACGTGGTTGTATTCGCTGTGGCGCACCTCGGGTTCAGCCTTCAATTCGTCCAGAGATATGAATTTTTTCACTTTCCGCTTGAGCAGGAATTTGTTTGTGTGGTTCAGGGCGATCCTGTAGGCCCATGTGTAGAGGCTGGATTTCCCTTTGAATCCGGGCAGATTTTTGTAGACCTTGAGCAGCACTTCGGATGTCAGGTCCTTCGCATCCTCGTAATCGCCCACTTTCCAGTAAATCAGATTGAAGATTTTTTGGCCGTAATGCCTGACAAACTCCTCAAATACCCTGTCAACGTCCTCCTGTGCAATAACTTTTCCATCACTCAACCCGCTGACCTCAATCTTTTCCTTTTTCTCGCCCGTGTATCCCAATGTTATGGCTCCCATTGTTACCTCCGGTTGCATCAATTTAGACGCAACCGGGTTCCATCATGGCAGAGCCTTCCGAAATTTCGCCCGCCCCTCGATATAGATGTCGTGTCCGTAAATGTCGTTGGCCACGATCACCGGGAAATCTTCAACGATAAGCTCCCGAATCGCCTCAGGCCCGAGTTCGGGGTAAGCTATGACCTGAGCGGATTTGATGCGCTTTGCCAGTAAAGCGCCGGCGCCGCCTGTGGCGACGAAATAGACCGCTTTGTGCTCCACGATGGCTTTTTTGACCTCTTCCGAGCGTTCGCCCTTGCCGATCATGCCCTTCAGGCCTGCCTTTAGAAGTTCAGGGGTGTAGGGGTCCATCCTGTAAGACGTGGTTGGCCCTGCGGCTCCGATGACGTGTCCCGGTGGCGCGGGTGAAGGCCCGCAGTAGTAGATCACGGCCCCTTCTATCTCGAATGGTAGGGGCTGGCCCGACCTGATGGCCTCCACGAGCAGTTTGTGGGCGGCATCGCGCGCGGTGTAAATTTTGCCGGAAAGGAGCACCCTGTCGCTGACGTGGAGACCTTCAACATCCTCAACGGTGAGGGGCGTAGTCAGCCGAATGTAGCCTGTGATATCCATCATAGCACCTCGATCTGGCTATACAGCTCATCCCAGTGATCGTCCACTGCCTGCATGAGTTCATCGGGCGACACGGTCGCTGCTCCCAATTTGGACACCTCGATCCCGGCGGCTATCGAGGCTAAGAGAGCAGCCTCATTCATCGTAAGCCCGGCAAGCATGCCCAGCACAGCCACGGCGATGACGGTATCGCCTGCACCTGTCACATCGAAGACATCCCGCTTGTGGGCCGGGATGTGGACGATGCCGTCGCTATTGGAAAGATACATGCCGTCCTCGCCCGCGGTGACGAGAAGGTTCTGGGTCTCAAGCCTGTCGTGGGCCTCACGGATGGAGTTCATGAAATCGCTGGTGTTGTAAAACTGCCTGAGCATGGCATTGGCGAGCTCTTTCCTGTTCGGCTTGAACAGCTCCACGCCCCGATAGTTCCAGAAGTTTTGAAATTTTGGGTCAACTGCCCTGAGTTTTCCACTGAAGGCCGCAATACCTCTCTCAATCATTTCCTCGGAGAGTGCGCCCTTGTTGTAATCCTCGAAAATAACTGCGTCGATCCCGTCAATCAGCTCAGAAATCCTGTCCAGCATCCTGTCCCTTACATCGCTGTCGATGGGGTCGGTGCTCTCCCGATCAAGCCGCACGACCTGCTGTCGATGGGCGATTATGCGGGTTTTGACTGTTGTCGGGCGTTTCGGGTCCGTGACAATGCCCGAAGTGTCGACCCCTGAGGATTCCAGTATCGATTTCAATTCATCGGCAAATGGGTCATCGCCTACGACGCCGAACAGAACCACCTTTGCGCCCAATTCCACCAGGTTGAAGGCCACGTTCGCCGCTCCGCCGGGCCTGACCTCGCGCCTGTTCTGGAGGACAACGGGTACCGGCGCTTCCGGAGAAATGCGTTCGGCCGTTCCGAAGATGTATTCGTCCAGGATGAGGTCACCTATGACGGCCACTTTGAAGTCCGAAAATCTCTTGATGGCGTTTTTGATCCTCATGAGTTGATGTATTCGTCGGCCGATGTGGCGGCAAGTGCGCCATCGGAAACAGCCGTTACAATCTGACGCAGGTCCTTAGACCTGACATCGCCTGCCGCAAATATTCCGGGCGTTTTTGTCCGCATCTTCTCGTCCGTGACGATGAATCCCGCTTCATCGGTTTCGACGAACTCTTTGAAAGGTCCGATGTTGGGGATCAGGCCGATGTAGATGAAAACGGCGTCCACATCCAGTTTCTGGGTCTCACCGGTTAGCTTATTTTTGACCATCACTCCTGAGACCTTCCCGTCGCCGAGTATCTCGGTGACAACGGAATTCAGCACGAGGTTGATGTTCGGATGGTTCCTGACGCGGTCGCCCAGAACCTTCGCGCCTCTGAACTGATCGCGCCTGTGGATCAGGTAGAGCTTGTCCGTGAGTTTTGCGAGGTAAAGCGCTTCCGTGAGTGCGGATTCACCGCCTCCAACGACGGCTATGGGTTTGCCTTTGAAAAACGGGCCATCGCAGACGGCGCAGTAGGATACGCCTTTGCCCGTCAGCTCTTCCTCACCGGGCACGCCCAACCGGCGCGGGTTGCATCCGGTGGCGATTATCAGGCTTTTTGCCCGAAAGCTGTCGCCGTGATGGGTGAAAACCTCAAAGTCCTTTTCCCCGTGCTTGATAACCTTATTGACTTCCCTTGCGATGATCTCGGCGCCGGCGTTTTTGGCGTGTTCCTCGAACTGATGCGCGAGTTTTGACGCCTCAATGCCTTCGGGAAAGCCGGGATAGTTTTCGACGAAATCGGTCAGGGTCACCTGACCGCCCGGCGTTTCCTTTTCCATGACTGCTGTTTCCAGTTTGTATCTTGCGCCGTAAAGTGCGGCAGTCAAACCGGCAGGTCCACCACCGATTATGATGAGGTCGTATTCGGTTTTAGAGGCTCCAGAGGTCTCCTCCAGAACGAAGAATTGCATTTCACCTCCTCCTTTTTGACCGTGCGCTTCTGATTTTCACCTCATGTGCAATGAGCTGGGCGGCCCTATCGAGCGCTTCGGCAGCGGGCATGACGCCCCTCAGGGCAGGCTCGAGGCCGTCCTCGGACAGAATGCGGCGCCCGGTGAACCAGGCCGGGTCCCGCGGCTCAAAAACGGCATAGTTTATTTGCTCATAGACATCCTTCATGCCTGGCACCTGTTTGAAGAACTCCTTGATCTGCGGGTCGTTGAGCGCTGATTTCACCACCGGCATGTAGCCCGTGTGAACCGACCAGTAGGCCTGCACGTCGGGCCTGTAGAAGTAGTTTACGAACTCCGCCGCCCTCTGCCGTTTCGGTTCCGGCACGGACTTCGAGCTGTAAAGCGCCACGTTGGTGCCTGAAATCACATAGACCTTTTTCCTGCCGTGCGGCACAGGGGCCACTCCAAGGTGGAAGTTGATCTTTTTCTTCATGAAGGAATAGGAAACGACCGAGCCCAGCACCATGGCCACACGTCCCGCAGCGAAGTCATCCTGATGCTTGTAACCGGTCGTCAGGTAAGCACATCCATCCCTGAGGAGATCGACCATATACTGAAGTGCCGCAACGCCTTCAGGACCGTTGAACGCAGGCTGACCGTTCTCGTCGAACAGCCTGCCGCCGTTCTGGAAAAGCAGGGTCTCGAACGTCCAGACGTTGACGACGAATGCGTGACCGTAGATGTCCGGTTTACCGTCGCCGTCCGTGTCGATGGTCAATTTTTTGGCGATTTCCTTGAACTCGTCCCATGTCTTCGGAGGTCCGGGAATGCCGTATTTGTCGAAAAGGTCCTTGTTGTAGTAAAGTGCGAGGATGCTCTTGTTGAAAGGCAATGTGACGAGACTGTCGCCCCATGTGTTTTCGTCCCGGAAGACCGGGAACATGTCATCAATGGCTTCCTGAGAAATGGGTTTGCCATCGCCGATGTAATTGCTGAACGGAACGATCTTGCCCGCTTCGAGGAATTCGGCCGTCCATGAGCCATAGACCTGCGACATAGCTGGCGGCCTGTGTGCGGCCACCGCGCCCATCAATTTCTGCGACAACGTGTTGTAATGCCCTAAATGCACGGAGACTATAGGCTCTTTGTCCGGTGTGGCACGGTTGAAGTCGTCGATAATCTTGTCGAGTGTTTCTCCGAGCGGCCCGCCCATGGCGTGCCAGAACATAACGCCTTCCTGAGAGGGCGAGCTACCGCAGCCCACACCTATCACGATGTAGGCCAGAAAACCGAAAATTACGGGCATAAAAATCAATTTTTTCATGATTTTTCGCCCCTCCAGAAGTCAGTTTTAAAAGTTTTTGATATAGGTGAGTGCATAGCGCCTGTTTGAGGACTCCTCGAATTGGTAAATCTTGGAGTCGTCTGCGATGTCGAATTTGAAGGATTTAAACTTGATGCCTCCGCCGAAAGTCAACCCTTCCCTCTTGCCTTCTTTGTCAACAAAGTAGCCTGCACGGACAAAAATCATGTCCATCAGGCCGTATTCGATTCCGACATGCTTGAATGCCTCCCGGACGACGTAATACATCCCCTTATTTTGCAAATCATTTGTGATGCCAACGAGGACCTTGTTGACATCGGCGGAAACGGTGACCGAATGCACACCGGCGAACCTTCTCGTATAGGCGACTCCAAGCCTGAGTGTTCTCGGAAGGGGATCGACTTCTCCGTTCTCGGTGTATTTGAGGCCGGGACCGATGTTGGTCAACACGGCTGCCAACCTGATAGTGTCAAAGACAGGAAGAACCGGCTTGTAAAGCAGGCCGGCGTCCACAGCGAAGGACATGGCACTGCCGCCCTGACCGGGCTCATGAGTGACCTGACGGATTATGTTGCCCGGCGCGAGGAAGCTGTAAATGAACTTAACGCTTGCCCCGACGCCGAGGTTTTCCTTTGCTTTGAACCCTGCTCCTACGTCCACAGCGAAGTCAAACGGCCTGAATGAGCCGATATAGACTCCGCCCTCATCATGGGCATCGATGTTGCCAAGTGTTAGATAGATGATGTGGCCGCCGATGGCGCCACGTCCACCGGCAAGCGGATGAACGAAACCGGCAAACTCGTAATACATGTCGTCTGCAAGTTTCCTCAACCACGGTGCATGGATCATGGAAAATTCTGTGTGATTAAAGAAACCCATTGCTCCCGGGTTGTAATAACTTGCAGTAGCATCATCAGCTATTGCGCTGAAGGCTGCACCCATAGCAGTTGCCTTAGCGCCCGGGAAGATGGTAAGGAACACGCCACCTGCCTGCGTGGCGTTGCCCCATACGCTAACGGGGTAGGCGATCACCCCCAGCGTTAGCAAAATGGCAAAAATTTTCCTCATCATTGCCATCAACCTCCTGAATATTAGATTTTTCAATGCGTTCAGCCGAATATCGAGGGATTATGATAACCCCAACCCTACCACAGTTCAACCTGCGTCGGAGCGGGCCATCCCCGTGGAAGCAATTGAGAGGTAATTGCAACTGATTTGCTTGCTCGGTCATATTCTGAATCTTATAATTTTCGGCGAAGATCAAAAGTTGAGAGGTGAAAAAATGGGACTCCTTGAAAAGATCGATTCACCTGAGGATTTGAAGAAGCTGTCAATTGATGAATTGAATCAGCTTGCATCTGAAATCAGGCGTTACTTGATCGAAGTGTTGAGCAAGAATGGGGGGCATGTGGCGCCGAACCTGGGTGCTGTGGAGCTGACGCTGGCCCTCCACTATGTTTTTAACTCGCCAATCGACAAACTCGTCTGGGATGTCGGACATCAGGCCTATGTCCACAAGATCATCACCGGCAGGCGGGAGGCGTTCAAGACCATCAGGCAATATGGCGGGATAAGCGGGTTCCTCAAACGCGATGAAAGCCCGCACGACATCTTCGGCGCAGGTCACGCTGGAACAGCGCTCTCGGCCGCCATGGGAATAGCTATTGCCCGGGACATGAAGGGTGAGGACTGGAAAGTGGTCGCCATTGTCGGTGACGGCGCATTGACGGCCGGCATGGCGCTTGAGGCGCTCAACCAGATCGGCCAGCTGAAAAAGGACATGATCATCGTCCTGAACGACAACAAGATGTCCATCGATGAGAACGTCGGGGCGCTTTCCAACTACTTCGCCCGGCTGGTCACATCCCCTGTTTACAACAAATTCAAGGAAGACGTCTGGGAGCTGCTTGGAAGACTCCCGTCAAGATACCTGTCCCTCAGGGCCAGAGAGGTGGCGAGAAAGATCAAAGAGACGCTCCAGCATTTCGCTGTCCCCTCCATCCTCTTTGAGGAGCTCGGTTACCGATACGTTGGCCCGTTCGACGGCCACGACATCAAGCTCCTGATCGACAACTTTGAGCGTGTCAAGAACCTCAAAGGTCCGACCATCGTCCATGTCCTGACGGTCAAAGGCAAGGGCTATAAGCCTGCCGAGAAAAATCCGGAATATTTCCACGGCCTTGGCCCATTCGACCCCGAGACCGGTAAGCCGCTCCCGAAAAAGGACAAAAGGCCGCGCTACACAAAGGTTTTCGGCCAGACCCTGCTGGAATACGCCCGAAAGGACCCCAAGATCGTGGCGATCACCGCGGCCATGCCGCTCGGCACAGGCCTGAATTACATCAGGGATGAGCTTCCCGACCAATACATCGATGTCGGGATCGCCGAACAGCACGCCGTCACCCTTGCCGGCGGACTCGCCGTCGAGGGGATGAAACCCTTTGCCACGATTTATTCGACTTTCCTTCAGAGAGCCTTTGATCAGATCATCCATGACATCGCTCTCCAGAATCTGCCCGTCAGGTTCGCAATTGACCGCGGCGGACTGGTTGGCGAAGACGGCCCGACTCATCACGGCGTTTTTGACCTATCGTATCTCCGCATGATCCCGAACATGGTAGTGATGGCACCGCGGGACGCCGAGCAGCTTCGTGACATGATCCGCACAGCCGTTGAATACGACATGGGGCCGATTGCGTTCAGATACCCGCGCGATAAGGTGCCATTTGAGCCTGACTATTCCCGCGAGCCTCAGCCTGTGCCCATCGGTAAGGCGGAAGTCATGAAAGAGGACGGGGATATCCTGCTCGTTGCCATTGGTTCCATGGTTCTGCCCTCGCTGAATGCCGCTAACGCATTGGCCGAAAGGGGAATCAACATCAAAGTGGTGGATGCGAGGTTCGTGAAACCGCTCGATGAGGAACTGCTCCTCGATTTAGCTGCCGATGCAAAGGCCATCGTGACCGTTGAGGAGAACGTCCTTGCCGGCGGATTCGGCTCGGCCATCCTCGAACTCCTGTCCAGCAGAGGCATCCGCAAACCGGTCCTCAACATCGGTCTGCCCGACAGGTTCATCGAACACGGGCCAAGGAGCAAACTCCTTGAGGTGGTTGGCCTTACATCCGAAGGCGTCTCAGCGAAGATAACGGAGTTCCTTGATGCTCTGTGAATACTGCGGAGTTCGTGAGGCCGAAGTGGAGTTCCTGGACGTCTCTTCCCGCGGGATACGAAGGCATCACCTGTGCAAGGTGTGTGCGGCGAAGCTGGCTATCAATCCAGAACTCCTTGATATTGAGGGATATCCTCAGTTTCAGGCATACGGCGGAAACTACGCGCTTGAGAGGTGTTCCAGATGTGCTCTGAGCTTTGAAGAATACCGCGAAACCGGCAAATTCGGGTGTGCGAACTGCTATTTTTCTTTCTGGGAAGCTATACTCCCTGAGATCGAGAAGTTCAACGGCTCGAAGGACTACCGTGGAAAGGCCTATCACCGTGACAGCAATCGGTTTGCCCTGTTCGACAAATATGTGGCACTGCAGAGAAGGCTGAAAATTGCGGCGGCAGAGGAGGAATTCGAGCTCGCGGCGGACATTAAGAGGCAACTCGACAAAATCAAGAGAATCCTGACCTATGAAATTAGTCGATAGGGCCGGTCGGCTGCCCGACTGGCTCAGCAAGGCTAAAAATCTGACCGAAAAAGTTCTTTTCTCCAGTGCGGTTCTGAAGCGGAACCTGCTGGATTACCCTTTCCCCAACCGCGCGGATGAGAGCGAACTGAGGGATGTGCAGGAGCGGATTGCTGTCGCCCTCGAACTCCTGCCGGATGTCGAAGGTGAATTCTTCTCCCTTGACGGTATGAGCAACTCCGAATGCGAGCTTTTGAGGGAGAGGTTCGTGAGGGTCAATTGCGAAGGCGAAAAATCCGGGCGAGGCGCTTTCCTGAGCGAGGACGAACAGGTGTCGGTGGTGGTCAACGGCAACGACCATCTGGAGCTTGAGGTGAAAATCGGTGGATTGAACGTGAAAGAGGCCATGAAAACGGCCAACGACATCGATAACTTCATCGGCAGCGTTGTCGAGTTTGCTTTCGCCGATGGCATAGGTTTTCTGACCGCCGACCCATTTGAGGCCGGACTTGCCATGCATCTCGGCGTCGCCCTGCACCTGCCCGGAATCGCCACATCCCGGCAGTTGAAAACGCTCTCGGAAATCGTGCAGAGCGCCAATCTCAGGATCACCCCGGTGTTCCAGAACGGTCTCGGCAACGTCTTCAGGATGGAATCGACCAGACAGCTTGGCGCCAGCGAAAACGAGGTATACACGGCTTTTACTGAAGTGCTTGACCTTGTTATGGATCTCGAGGATGACACCCGGGACATGTTGCTTGAGAAGTTCCCCCTTGAGGTAGAGGACCGGATTCGGCGCTCCCTTGCAGTTTTGCGTTCGGCATTGATCCTTGAATTCGAGGAGGCCATTGAACTGCTTTCGATGCTGAGGCTCGGACTTTCGCTCGGACTCCTTTCCGGGATCACGTTCAGGGAACTGGATGAGACCATGTTTCTCACACAGCCGCAACATCTCAAAACGGCCTTTGCCGAGAACGATAAGGTCAATCTGGATTCCGTGAGGGCGGCCTTTGTCCGCTCAAGGATCCAAAAGGTCAGCGGATGACGTTTCAACCCCTTTCGTTTTTGTTCCCGGAATGGATTTCGATGATCCTGTTGACGATCTCGCGGAACAGGGGAAATTTGTCGAAATATTTGAGGTTCTGGGGCGCTGTGAAGATGGGATCGAGCGCCCGATATCCTTCCGCCTCGTATTCGAGGCCTTGAAGCATCATCTCGATCTTGTCGGCGGCCCTGACAAGGACGGCTTCGACGGTCTGACCGTCCTCAAATTCCTGCCAGATGGCCTTCAACTCCTCGCCCATCTCGCCGATCTGGTTCAGCACAGCGCTCACAGCATTGGATTCGGCCTTTGAGACGTGCTCGAAACCCAGCCAGATTCTCGCCTCAAGGTGCAGGTCGCTCAGCCGGCTCTCGCCTATCTCGTGTAGTATCGCCATTTTCAATGCCTTTTCTTCGTCTATCTCCACGCCCCGCCTTTTCAGCTCGCCGGCAAGGATCAGCGTCAGGAAAGCGACGCCGAAGGAGTGGTCTGCCACCGACTCGGCATCCCTGACGCCGTAGTAAGGCCAGCCTGAGCGAGCCGTCCGCTTTAGCCTGAGCACATCCTTCATCAATGCCATGATTTCATCAACACCGGCCATTTTTAGCCTCCATTGAATCCGTTTTTGACCTTTACCCGATACTCGACTCCAAGTTTCTGGAGTTCTCTGAGGAGTTTTTCGTCAACCTTCAGCCTGAATGACGTTGATTTAAGCCAGAGGGGCTGGCCGTCGTCCCGAATTGACAGAGTGAGCATGACGTTGCCGCTGTTGTGATTCTTCAAAACGGAAATGAGCCTGTCCACGTTCTCAGGGGTCAGCCAATCGGAATCGAGGAATATGCCGATGGAACTCACACGGGCATAAAGCTCATCCAGTGGCTCGATTTTATCCAGCGTGATGCGGACGTTCGGCTCCTCGTCATTCTCGACGCCGTAGTAGTCCGCCGTCAGCCTCGCCGACATCAGATATGACCTTTCTGGCTGAAGTTTCACGGCGATTTGCTCAAAGAGGTCGGCGAAGATCGTTACCTGATATTCGCCCTCAAAATCCGCGAAGGTCAGGATGGCGTAAGGCCTGCCCTGCCTGTCTTTTTTCCGCTTCATCCTTGAAAGGACACCGACGATGTAGGCCCGGTGGTCGCCGCCGTTCTCAAGCATCGTTTCTTTGAACGATGAGCTTGTGACGATTCCGGGGAAGGCGTTTAGAAGCCCGATGTATTTCTTCAGCGGGTGTGTGGTCAGGTAGTAGCCGAGAGCCTCCTTCTCAAAAGCCATTTTCGTGTCCATGTCCCATTTGACCGCTGTCGATTTTCCTGAAGGTTTGCTCAGAGGCGCATCGAACAGCGTCCCCATCATGGCGGACTGCCCGTTTTTAGCTTTTCTTGCCTTCATGTATTCCAATAGCTCGGCGCGGTTCTCGTTGAACCTGTCGAAGGCACCGGCCTTGATCAGGCTTTCCACCACCTTTTTGTTGACCTTTTTCGAGAGGATGCGGTCAAGAAAGTCGTCGAAGGATTTGAACGGGCCGCGCTTTTTTCTCTCCCTGACGATTATCTCGGCCGCTGACCAGCCGACGTTTTTGAGCGCCGCAAGCCCATAAACGATTTTGTCTCCCTCGATTCGGAAATTGACGTCGCTCACGTTGATGTCTGGCGGCTCGACCTCGATGTTCAGCCTATGCGCCTCCCTGATCAGTGCGGCGACGCGGTCGGTGTTCCCGAACTCCGCCATCAGGTTGGCGGTCATGAATTCAAGCGGATAGCGAGCTTTCAAGTAGGCCGTCCGATAGGCCAGCACAGCGTAGGCCGTTGCGTGGGACTTGTTGAACCCGTAGCCGGCGAATTTGGCAAGCTTGTCAAACAGTTCCGACGCCATCTCCGCCGGGATGCCCCGCTCCTGAGCGCCCCGGACGAACTTCTCCTTGTTCTCCGCCATCACGTCCTTTTTCTTCTTGCCCATCGCCCGGCGGAGCATGTCAGCTTCTGAGGCGGTGAACCCGGCAACCACCTGAGCGATCTTCATCACCTGCTCCTGATAGACCACAACGCCGTAGGTCTCTTCGAGCACGTCCTTGAGCTGAGGCAGGAAGTATTCGACACGGCGGCGTCCCTGTTTTCGGGCAACGTAGTCCTCCAGCATGCCGCTCTGGATCGGCCCGGGCCTGTAAAGCGCTATGATTGCTGTGAGGTCCTCAATGGATTCAGGTCTTGCACGCTTCAGCAGGTCCTGAAAGCCGCGGGATTCCACCTGAAACACGGCCACCGTCTCGCCGCGGGAAAGCAGGTCGAAGGCCGCTTTGTCGTCCATGGGTATCTTCCGAATGTTGAAGTTCGGGTCATGCCGTTCTCTGACAAGCTGTTCGGCGTATTTCACGACCGTGAGCGTCCTGAGGCCGAGCACATCCACTTTCAGCATGCCCAGCTCTTCCAGCGATTTCATCTCGAACTGGGTGGAAATGATGCCATCAGGGCTTTTGTAAAGCGGGACGTGGTTCCATATCGTTCCGCGGGATATGACCACTCCGGCGGCATGGGTGGAAACGTTCCTGACCTGGCCCTCGATCCTGCTTGCAAGTTCCACAACCTGTTTGATCTGCGGGTTGTTCTCGACGAGCGATTTGAGTTCAGGCACCTCTTTGACGGCGCGCTCGATTGTCATTCCGGGGGAGCTGGGGATAAGTTTTGCGAGCCTGTCC
>Ga0256842_1002700_pt1 | contig 12404 bp, 10 predicted proteins | sample 4559240metaG_FD_185973 | JGI IMG/M metagenome (GOLD analysis project Ga0256842, IMG submission 185973) | Hydrothermal vent microbial communities from Guaymas Basin, Mexico - 4559-240 | ecosystem: Environmental > Aquatic > Marine > Hydrothermal vents | place: Mexico: Guaymas Basin | collected...
TAGCAACTACGCAACGCCCGCCAACGTTCCAATCCGCCCGTGACACGATAATGCTCTGCAAACAATTTGTACGGATCGTGAAAACTTCTCGCCTGCGCCACGCCGCTAGAGGCAACCATCACACCAAGCAACAGCAGACAACAACGGATCAGAATAAATCGTAAATATCCTGGCAACATATCAACAACCATACAATAGACAACGCTGTTAAAAATCAACCAGTTCCCCCAGTTGCGCCGTAATAGACGTCCTTTTTCGACACATCATGCGCGCAACGAGAAAAAAGCCCCGCGCACATTTGACAATGTGCAACGGGGCAAGGTAGCAATTTAAATCCAAGCTATAAACTGTGCGTAATTTACCGAACCACTTTCAGTTCCACGCGGCGATTCTGGGCACGGCCCGCCTCGGTATCGTTACTGGCAACGGGCATGGTTTCACCAAAACCGACGGCACTAATGCGGGCAGCTTCCACACCATGGCTGATAAAGTAATTGGCTACGGCCAGCGCTCGTGCTTCAGAGAGTTTCTGGTTATAGGCAGCCGGACCACGGCTATCGGTATGGCCATCTATCTCAACCTTGATATCGGGATTATTGAGCATTACCTCTACCCCGTTATCGAGCATGGCGAACGCATCGGGATTAATAACGCTGCTATCAAAGGCAAACAGCACCTTGGCGTCATACGCCCAGCATCCCCTGGCATTTACATGGGCGCCGACAGGAGTATTCGGACAGGCGTCTATGCTATCGGGCACGCCATCACCGTCGCTGTCGGCTACTACGGCAGCCGGAACAGGCGCAGGCGCAGCCTTTTTGGCACAGAACACTTCGGTGACAAATTGTTCCATGGCAGCAGCACTGGCAAGATCAGCGGCAGATACAGACGAACCGCACGGCGCCGCAGAAGCAAGCTGCTTTAGGGCGGCAGCACCCTGCTCGTCCATACCAATCTGCACGGTGTAGATGCACAACTTATCGCCAAGCTGCTGCGCAAGGGATTCGGCCGCCGCCTGAGGAGCATCATAGAGGCGATCGCCGTCACTTATAATGAGCACCGCGCTCTTACCGGAAACATCTTTCAAATCGGCAGCAGCAGCATCAATGGCCTTTGCCAGAGGCTTGGAACTGTTGCCGGCAGCAGGTGCAACCTGTCCCAGCGCGGCACACAGCGCCTTGGTAGAATATGCAGCCAGATTCCCGTTACCGCTGATGGCATTTCCGGGGCCAAAGGAGATCAACTCCACATTGTAGCCGAGTTCAGGCACACTTTGATTGAGTGCCGTCAGGAAACCGGCGGCACACTGAGACTTGACATGACCGTTGACAGCTTCATTCATGGAATTTGAATCATCCATGATAATTACAACATTATCGACTTTCGCTTCATAGTCGCTAGCGGCAATGGTTGCCGGTGTGAACATCAACGCATTGGAGACCTGCGGAGAAGGCGCCTGGGCACAACCACCCAGCACCATAGCACCAACCATCACTACGCATAATACCATCAATTTCTTCATCATCATTTTTCCTCCTTTACTGGACAACCATGGCCGACGAGACAGACTGAAACCGTTACAGCCTAACCCGGCAATCGCACTATATTCAACTTATTTTGTTATCTATACCAGCTTGGCGCCAGCAACACAAGCGTTTTTAACATATTTTTTCATATAAATAAGAATACACAAACCAATTGCAAAAAAGCATGGGGCTGACCGCGCCACTGATTTCTTGCCGCTCGTTCCAGCTTTGTGCTATATAGGTTCGGTTTTTACACCTTGTTTGATGCATGGCGCAAATATCCGCAGCGATAGAAACGCCTTAAAGTTTATCATCACCACAGCAGGAGGCAGGCGACAATGGCAGGACATAGTAAATGGGCCAATATCAAACACCGCAAGGGGGCACAGGACGCCAAGCGGGGCAAAGTATTCACCAAGCTGATCAAGGAGATCACCGTGGCGGCCAAGATCGGCGGTGGCGATTTAGAAGCCAATCCGCGCCTGCGTACCGCGGTAGATAAGGCCAAGGCCAACAATATGCCCAAGGATACCATTGAGCGCGCCATCAAAAAGGGAACCGGCGACCTCGACGGTGTCAGCTACGAAGAGGGCACCATGGAGGGATACGGCCCCGGCGGCGTGGCGGTGCTGGTGGAGATTCTCACCGACAATCGTACCCGTACCGTGGCTGATGTACGCCACTGCTTCAACAAATATAACGGCAGCCTCGGCGTGGACGGCTCGGTGGCGTTTTTGTTTGACCGCAAAGGGGTGATCACGTTCACCAACGAAGTCGATTTTGACACCATCTTCGAGGTGGCACTGGAAAACGGCGCCGAAGATGTGAAGGATGAGGGCGACAACTACGAGGTTATCACCGCGCCGGAGGATTTTACCGCGGTACGCGATGCTCTGGACGCCGCCGGGCTTAAATACGAGAGCGCCGAGATAACCATGTTGCCGCAAAACCAGGTGGAACTGGACATCAAAAAGGCAGAGCAAATGCTTAAGCTGATGGAAAAGCTGGAAGATAACGACGATGTGCAGAACGTGTACACCAACGCTGACTTCAGTGATGAGGTTATGGCGCAACTGATGAGCTGATTTAGGCTCATGCGCATTCTGGGCATCGATCCCGGCACCCGCATTACCGGCTACGGCCTGCTGGATAAAGACGGCAACCGTCTGCGCCATGTGGACAACGGTGCCATCTACACCAGCAGCAAGGATGAGCTGCCGCGCCGCCTAGAACTGATATATGCCGGACTGGAGCAGGTAATTGGCCGCTACCAGCCCGATGTGGTGGCGATTGAGCAGGTATTTGTCGCCAAGAATGCCTTGTCGGCGCTCAAACTGGGGCAGGCGCGCGGTGCCGCCATTGTCGCCGGGGTAAATGCCGGTCTGCCGGTATTTGAATACACGGCCCTGCAGGTAAAAAGCGCTGTGGTTGGCTACGGCAAAGCGGGTAAGACACAGGTGCAGCAGATGGTCAAGGCATTGATGAAACTGCCGGGAATTGCCCAGGAAGACGCATCTGACGCCCTGGCGGTAGCCATCTGCCACGCCAACAGCTGCACCCTCAACCAACGGATCGCCACGCGACGCTGACCGCGTCGCCGTCCGGCGCCAGATAACGCGGAGAATGCCATGATTGCCCTGCTGCGCGGCACATTACTGGATAAATCTCTTAACCGGGTGATTGTCGATGTCAACGGTGTCGGCTATCAGGTACATATTCCGCTCACCACCTACTATCAGATTGCCGATGCCGCCAGCGCCACGCTGCACATCCACACCCATGTACGCGAGGACGCCCTGCAACTGTACGGTTTTCACACCAGTGCCGACAGGGAGATGTTTCTGCTGCTGCTGTCCATTTCCGGCATCGGCCCCAAGGTAGCGCTCAACATCATCTCGCACATGTCCAGCGCCGATCTGTGCGCTGCCCTGCAGAACGAAGACGCCAAGCTGCTGGCCACCCTGCCCGGCATCGGCAAAAAAACCGCCGAACGGCTGGTGTTGGAGCTGCGCGAAAAGGCGGCGCGCCTCGCTGCCGATACCGGCACTGCGACAACCGCCCGCCCACCGACAGATGCCGACGACGATACCTTGTCGGCTCTGATCAATCTGGGTTACAAAGAGAAGCAGGCGCGCATGGCGCTGAGCAAAATTGATGTTGCCGCCGACGCCGACATGGGCACGCGCCTGAAAGCGGCCCTTAAAATTCTGAGCAGGTAACCTGACTATGGAAGAACGCCTCATCACCGCCGCCAGCCACAGCGATGACACCCTGTTTGACAATCCACTGCGCCCGCGCACCCTGGCGGAATATATCGGCCAGGAGAAAGCCAAGGAAAATCTACAGATATTCATCAGCGCCGCCCTGGCCCGCGGCGAAGCGCTGGATCACGTCCTGTTCTACGGTCCGCCCGGGCTGGGCAAAACCACTCTGGCCAATATCATCGCCGCCGAGATGGGGGTCAGTATCAAAAGCACCTCCGGCCCGGTCATAGAAAAAGCCGGCGATCTGGCCGCCATCCTCACTAATCTGGAGGAGGGCGATGTATTGTTTATCGACGAGATTCACCGCCTGTCGCCGGTGGTGGAGGAGATCCTCTATCCGGCCATGGAGGATTATCAGATCGACATTATGATCGGTCAGGGACCGTCGGCGCGCACCATCAAGCTGGATATCCCCCGTTTCACCCTGGTGGGTGCCACCACCCGCGCCGGGCTATTGTCGTCGCCGCTGCGCGACCGCTTTGGCGTTATCAGCCGCCTGCAGTTTTACACCCATGCTCAACTGGCAATCATCGTGCGTCGCAGTGCCGATATTCTGCGCGCCGTCATCGACGAACAGGGCGCCATGGAGATTGCCAGACGCAGCCGGGGCACACCGCGTATCGCCAACCGCCTGCTGCGCCGGGTGCGTGATTTTGCCCAGGTGGAGAACGATGGCCGCATCACCGCCACCATAGCGGATGCCGCCCTCAACCGTCTGGAGGTGGACCGCAACGGTTTTGACCACATGGACTGTCTGCTGCTCACCACCATCATCGACAAGTTCGGCGGCGGCCCGGTGGGACTGGACACCATTGCCGCCGCCATTGGCGAGGAAAAAGATACCATAGAGGATGTTATCGAACCGTTTCTGCTCCAGCAGGGTTACATCAACCGCACTCCGCGCGGTCGCACGGCAACTGAGCTGGCCTATCGCCATTTCCACCGCGTTCCCGGTCGCAGCCAGCAGGATTTGTTTGGCGACGACAACGCCGATTGAAACCGCATCGCATGAACTCCGTCAGTGAAGAAAAACAGATCGGCCAACTGGCGCGTATGGCGGCAGAACACCTCGGCAGCACCCATACGCCCTTCTGCGCCGTGCAAACCTGCCCGCGTCTGATTACCGCCGCCGGGCACCAATACCCCGATCTGGTATTCTGGCTGAATCACGAAAGCTTTGTCGGTGGCGGCTTTCTGCTGGCAGCATCGTCGCAACGCAGTGCCGATATCGACCGGCTGTGCGCCTGCGCCGCCGCCCTCGGCTGCCGTTACGGCATTTTGCGCAGCGCCAGGGAACTGCTGTTTTACGATTGCCAGCACAACTGCGAACATCTGCGCATCTCTCGCGCCAGACTGACCAGGCAGCAGGAATTTGCCGCCATCATGGAGCAACTTGCCACTCTGGCGGTGCTGGGCACTTATCATCCGCGCCAGGTATCGCCATGGAACAGTGTCAACCTGTGCCTGCATGCGCTGGAGGTAGCGGCGAGTCAGCTGGGACGCGAGCTGCGCCGCCACAACCACTACAGCGAGCTGCGCTGCCACCACAAACTCAACCTGGTGCTGGCGCGCCTGCTGGCGCTGCTGCAGGCCGACGCCGTACCGGACAAATTGCCGCCTGGCGCCATAGACGAAACCCTGTCCCGCGCCGACTCACGTCTATCGCCGCAACTCAACCGCGCCCTGGCCGCCGCCAGTGACGAAGTGGAGCTGGATCGCCACAGCGCCATCACCATGCACCATCTGCTGCAGCGATTGCAGCAGATACGACCATTCGACCAGATCAACCACGGCGAGCTTCTGCTGCGCCAATTGCTGTACCACCTTCCGCCTGCCGGCGCCAGTGCGATTACAGCCGACAGCGCCGCTGCCAGCCCCGGCATTGTGCTGATCAACCAGCCCATAGTTGACGTGGCCGCAACTATCGAGATTCACACACCGGCACATCTGGCGTTAAAACATCTGTGGCGGCAGTTGCACAACTTAGAAGCATTGCCCCACACCAGCAGCAACCTGTTCTCCATCACCAACGCGTGGCACAGCGGCACCATTGCCGCCACCCTGTATGATGATCAGGTGCTTACTACTGCCGGGCGCAACACTTGTCTGCGCCATCTCCATCTGGTCTGGCCGGGACGCGTGTTTAACTTCTCCCGTCCGGCACCGGCGTGGCTGTACCAGTTTATCTACCTGTGCGGTTTGGTAAAAGATGAAGCCAGACTGCACCTCGTTCTGCCACGGCAAGCCCTGTCCAGCGACGATCTGGAGATTCTCGGCGCTTTCATCCTGAGCGAAGGCCCGGTTGCCGCCTGCGCCGATGACAATAATGTTATCCGCGTGGAAATCAGCGCCGCCGACAATGCCCAGGCACAGCAACAACTGTTATATTCCCTGGGCAACAATGCCAAACCGGTTGCCCGGCAACGCCGTAGTAGTATCCCCACCCGCCAGTTGCGTGCCGCCATCATGCGCAAGGTAGACAGTTTCGGGCTGGGGAAATTTCCGCACCACTATCTGTACGATTATTATCAGCCACAACTACGCCGTTACAGCTACTTCGGTTCGCCGTGGGAGATCACCGACACCTTCATGGGCAGTTATATACTCAGCGATGCTGACGGCAACGAACTGGAGGTAGAGCATGAATACGTCGCCGCCGCATTACTGCTGGCTTCGCACGTTACCGACACCATCGATCTACCCGAGGATGTGGAGATTCTCGCCGCCATTGTGCAGCGCTATCTGCGTGATGTCATTGCCGTGCGCACTATCATTGTCGGCGAATGCCGCGCCAATCTCGACAGCGCCGCCGCCACACGTATCACCCACTCCATCTGGTCATCCCTGGATGTGGCACCGTGGAGCTATGTGAAAAAAGTATGTTCACTGCTAGGAATTAAAGCGGAATAAACGCCACCCGCCTTGAAACATGGCCATAACGTGTTACTATTTATGGTAGAGTGTTTGCATAAATAAAGGAGGACGACACCATGGCCATGTTTGACATCATCGAAAAAACCCTCACCACCGCCCTTGGCGCCGCATCGTTAACCCAGAAAAAAGCCGAAGAACTAGCCGTAGAGCTAAAACAGCGCTTTGATCTGAGTGAAGAACAGGGCAAGGAACTAATCGCCAAAATCAAGCAGTCCGCGGTTGACAGCTCGTCCAAACTTGGTGATCAGGCCAGCGAGGAAACACGTAAGGCCTGTGCTAAAATCGGACTGGTTACCCGTGACGAATTTGACGCCTTGAACGAGCGGGTAGCGGCGCTGGAAAAACAGCTTGGTGATACCGGGGAGCAGCAGTAAATCTGCGATGACGCCGCTGTTGGATATCAACCGCCACCGCGAGGCTCTCGGCGTACAGGTGGGGTACGGCGTTGGCTAAATACCGCAATGGCTTAATTCCGATTACTGCCTTGAACCACGACAACACGTCAACTAGGGCACTCAGGCAATGAGCCGCTGCTGTCTGCTTACAGCCAGCGACAGCGGCGGTGATTATCCACTTCAAGTAACCTGTAGCACAAATACCACAGTTAATGTGCTTCAGCGACACCATACGTGGCGCATCCCACCGCGCCGCCCCGCCAAACGGAGGCCACATCAGCCACCACAACATGGCACATAAAATGCATACCCATGCTGTTAATGTTGCCGCTACAGGTGGATCCTCGCTGTACAAGCACACGATTCAGCCATTTCATGTGGCGGTGGTTTCATCAACCCGCATGAGGTTACTTATTGATGATTTGTCAATGTACTATCAGCAAACCCATCCGCATCAGTGGCATCGGCCTGCACACCGGCGATAAAATAACCATGAGGTTGCGCCCGGCGGCAGCCGGAACCGGCATCATATTTCACCGCACCGATGTTACGCCGACGGTCTCCATAGCGGCACTTTCCGCCAATGTGGTTGATACCCGTATGGCAACAGTCATCGGTTGCGATGGCGTTACCATCTCGACCATAGAACATCTGCTGGCCGCGCTGGCAGCGTTCCATATCGACAATCTGCACATCTATATCGACGGTCCTGAAGTACCAATCATGGATGGCAGTGCTTTGCCATTTGTACAATTACTGCGCGATGCCGGCATCACCCGCCTCAATAGCAGCCGCAAGGTTTTGGCCATCAGCAAGCCAGTTACACTGATTGAAGGCGACAAGCGGATATCCATTATTCCGTCGCGCTTCTGCCGTGTCAGTTTTGACCTCGACTACAAGCACCCGTGCGTAGGACGGCAGTATCGCTCGGTAAAGGTTACCCCAAAAACGTTCTGCCGTGAAATAGCGGCGGCGCGCACCTTCGGTTTTTACGAGCAGGTTGAGCAGCTCAAAAAAAGTGGGCTGGCGCGCGGCGGCAGCTGCGATAACGCTGTAGTAATCGGCGCAGATCGGATTCTCAACGAGGATGGGCTGCGTTACTCCGATGAGTTTGTCCGCCATAAAATACTCGACACCATCGGCGACTTCAGCCTGCTCGGTCATTCCATCCTCGGTCACATAAAATCGTACAAAGCCGGTCATGACATGAATCACAAAATGGTGGAAAAAATCCTGGCCACGCCGGAGTGCTGGCGCACCGTTGAATTCAGTCATGCGGCACTGCAACAGACACTCAAAACCGCCGCGCCAGTATTGGAACCTGAACTGGCCTGGGCGGATTCCTGATAGCCACTTCCAACAGATAAATTTTAAGGCAGCCGCGTCGGCTGCCTTTTTTATTGGCGTTGCACCAATGGCGAATACATGTAATGATGTGCGCTTAAGCGATTGATTTATTTCACAATAACCGTGCCCCACAACGGCGCGGGAATCAAGGGTGGCGCATGTCTGCCAATAAGCCGGAAGCACGCAAAAGACGTAGAGAATGGGGGATAATCGTCCTGATTGTGGCGCTGCTATGTGCCTTACCGTTTTTCAAACAACAGATTTTCGATCTGGCCGCTAGTGTGCAGCTGTCCAACAATGTGCTGGTGATGGTGTTGACCAACATCAACATATTGCTGATCGTCCTGTTTCTGTTCCTGATTATCCGCAACTTGTTCAAAATGGTGATGGAACGCCGCCGCAATGTGCCCGGCTCCAAACTGAGAGCGCGGCTGGTACTCACCTTTGTGCTGCTGTCGCTCATTCCCACCATGCTGCTGTTTTTTACCTCGGCCGGGTTCATCACCAAATCCATCAACAGCTGGTTCAGTTCCGAAATTGAAACAGCACTGAGCGAGTCGCTGGCGGTAGCACAAACGTACTATAAAAACTCCGCTACCAACGCTCTGTACTATGCCGAGCAACTAGCCACCAACATCAAAAACAACAAGCTTCTAAACGAAGGCAACCTGGACAAGCTGCGCCAACTCATCAAACAGAAGCAAAAAGAATACAACCTCGGCGTGGTCGAGGTGTTCTCCGCCACCCACGAGGAATTGGTACGCGCCGCCAATCCTGCCATCCCGCTTGGGCAGTTTACCGACCCCGGTTCGGAAGCGATTACCGCTGCCCTGCGCGGTAAACGCCTTACCCGCATAACCCCCACCGGCAAGGCGGACTTGATTCGCGGCATTGTCCCCATACATTCCAACTGGAACCCCAAAGACTGTGTCGGCGCGGTGGTGGTTAACTACTATGTTCCTTATTCGCTGGTCAACAAAATGCAGGAGATATCCTCCTCGTACCAGCAGTACAAAAGCGCCCAACAACTGCACGGCAAGGTAAAACAGGGCTACATCTCCATTTTGCTCCTCATCTCCATGGTAATTATCTTCCTCGCCACCTGGCTGGGATTTCGCCTGGCACGTAGCATTACGGTACCACTGCAAGAGCTGGTTATCGCCACCCGCAATATCAGCACTGACAACCTTGATGTCACTCTACCCACACCCAGTGATGACGAGATTGGCATCCTTATCGACGCCTTTGACAAAATGACCGCCGATCTGCGCCGCGAACAGGAACGGATAAAAGACGCCCACAACAAACTGCAAAACTCCAACATTGAACTGGATCAACGTCGCCGCTACATGGAGATCGTCCTGAAAAACGTTACCGCCGGCATCATCTCCCTCGATAGTGACGGAGTAATCACCACCATCAACAAATCAGCGGAAACCATGCTCAAGATAAAGGGTGGCCGGGTACTGCACAAAAAATATCAGGAGGTGGTCAATCAGGATCAGTTGCAGATCATACGCGGTTTTCTCGGTGAGTTGCTCAGTTCCAACAAGGAATCGATTAAACGCCAGATCTCTTTGAGCATTCAGGGCCAGCAGATGACCCTGCTGCTCAATGTCACCAGTCTGCACGACGAGAACGGCCAATTCATGGGTACTGTCATCGTGTTTGACGACCTGACTCAACTGCAGAAGGCGCAGCGCATGGAAGCCTGGCGCGAAGTGGCACGCCGTATCGCCCACGAGATCAAAAATCCCCTCACGCCGGTACAATTATCGGCACAGCGCCTGCGCCGGCGTTATCTTAAACGGTTCAGCAAAGGCGATAACGTATTCGATGAATGCACCAATATGATTATTAACCAGGTCGAAGATCTAAAGAATCTGGTCAATGAATTTTCCAACTTTGCCCGCATGCCGGCCAGCAACCCTACCTTACAGGATCTGAACGCCATTATCAGTGAAACCCTGTTCCTGTATCAGGAAGGCCACCGCAATGTAATCTTTAAATTTGACACCGAAACCAGAATTATTCCGCTTAAGCTGGATAAGGAGCAGTTCAAACGGGTTATAATAAATCTGCTCGACAACGCCGTTCACGCCGTGGAACAGATCAAGGGTCAGGGGAAAATCACTTTGAGTACAAAGGTGATGTCGCAGCTGGATATGGTTACCTTGACCATAAGCGACAACGGCTGCGGCATTAACGAGGCCGATAAACCACGCCTGTTTGAGCCGTATTTTTCCACCAAAAGCAGCGGCACCGGACTGGGGCTGGCCATTGTCTCCACCATTATCTCTGACCACAACGGCTACATCCGCGTCAAGGACAACGAACCACAGGGAACACAGATAATTATTGAACTGCCCATGGGGGCACAGCCACATTCCACAGAGGCGACTGATGACGCAAATACTGATAGTAGATGATGAAAAAAATATCCGCGAAAGCCTTAAAGGGATACTTCAAGATGAGGGTTTTCAAGTAGATAGCGCCAAGGACGGACAAAGCGCCATCGCCATGGTGCAGGAGGAGCGTCCGGATCTGGTACTGCTTGATATCTGGATGCCGGGGCTGGACGGCATAGAAACCCTGAAGAAAATGCGCGAATTACACCCCGATCTACAGATAATCATGATGAGCGGCCATGCCACCATCGAAACCGCTGTTACCGCCACCAAATTAGGGGCTTACGATTTTGTTGAAAAACCACTGTCACTGGAAAAGCTGCTGGTATGTATCCACAATGCCCTGAAAATCAATCAACTGGTAGCTGAAAACCGCAGTCTAAAAGAGAGAATCCGCGGCGGTGAGGAGATTATCGGGGAAAGCCAGCCGATATTGGAGCTCAAGCAGCAGATTGCCATAGCCGCACCGACTTCCGGCTGGGTACTGATAACCGGCGAAAACGGTACCGGCAAAGAGTTGGTAGCCAGGGCTATTCACAAACACTCAAAGCGCGCCGACAAACCATTTATTGAGGTAAACTGCGCCGCAATCCCCGAAGACCTCATCGAATCCGAGCTGTTCGGCCACGAAAAAGGTGCCTTCACCGGCGCAACAACCATGCGTAAGGGGAAATTCGACCTGGCCAACGAGGGAACCCTGTTCCTCGATGAAATAGGTGACATGAGTCTGAAAACCCAGGCCAAAGTGTTGCGCATATTACAGGAGCAGAAATTTGAACGCGTCGGCGGACAGAAACCAATAGAAGTGGATGTACGGGTTATTGCCGCCACCAACAAGGATCTGGAAGAGGAGATCAATCAAGGCAGATTTCGTGAAGATTTGTTTTACCGTCTTAACGTACTGCCTTTTCAAGTGCCAACCCTGCGCGAACGCCAGGATGATATAGAATTACTGGCGCGTTACTTTATCGACAACTACTGCAAAAAAGAAAACATAGAGACCAAAACCATCACCGACGAAGCGCTGGCAATCATGCGCGAGTATCACTGGCCGGGCAATATCCGCGAATTGAAGAACATCATCGAACGGCTGGTAATTATGACGCCGGGACAAACCATTGCCGCCGCCAATCTCCCCGGTGAAATCAGAAAACCGCGCCCACAGGACGACCAGGCAGAGATAACATCCCTCAATCTGACCGCCTACAGTTACAAAGAAGCCAAGGAGCTGTTTGAGCGCGAATTTATCCGCCAGAAGCTGGCAGAAAACGACTGGAACATCTCCCGCACGGCCGAAGCCATCGCCATCGAACGCTCCAACCTGCACCGCAAAATCAAGGCTTACGGTATTGAGCCAGAGAAATAACGAGCCGTAAAACAAAAAGAGGACCCACTAACGTGGGTCCTCTTTGGTAAAAATTTCGGCGGCGACCTACTTTCCCACATAGTCTCCCATGCAGTATCATCGGCGCAACAGGGCTTAACTTCTGTGTTCGGGATGGGAACAGGTGTGACCCCTGTGCTATAGCC
>Ga0256842_1002701_pt1 | contig 12400 bp, 9 predicted proteins | sample 4559240metaG_FD_185973 | JGI IMG/M metagenome (GOLD analysis project Ga0256842, IMG submission 185973) | Hydrothermal vent microbial communities from Guaymas Basin, Mexico - 4559-240 | ecosystem: Environmental > Aquatic > Marine > Hydrothermal vents | place: Mexico: Guaymas Basin | collected...
TTTTTATATAAAGATTTTGTACTTAAATTAAAGGAAAATCCATCTTTGAGTACAATAAGTTTACTCTCAAATTTATCCTCAATGGAATCTATATATTCTAAAAGTTCATCAGGATCAAATGGTTTTATGAGATACTTTACTACCCCAATATCTATTGCATTTAAAAATTTATCTACTTCACTGTATGCACTTAGTATGATAATAGGAACAGTAGTATCTATCGCCTTAATCTCTTTAGCCATCTCTAAGCCTGTCATTTTTGGCATCATAATATCTGTTATAACTATATCGGGGCTAATTTGTAAAAACTTCTCTAACCCCTCTTGCCCATCATTTGCGATAGTAAAACTATAAAAACTATCACCTATCGCATTTTTTAAAAGAGATGCTAGATTCTCTTCATCTTCAACTAATAAAACTTTTAATCTTTTTAATACTCTATTTCTCATTTTTCTCTTCTATGGGAATCTTGATAGTGAAAGTTGTTGTGGAATTTTCAGATTCTACATCGATAGAACCATCTAAACCCTGCTCACAAATTATCTTAGACATAAAAAGACCAAGACCTGTTCCTTGACTTTTATGTTTAGTTGTAAAGTACGGCTCAAAAATTTTATATAAATTCTTTTCATTTACACCACCAGCATTATCACCAAACTCTAGTAGTGCGAATCTATTTTCCGTTTTTGTAATAATATTTATCTCTCTTGTTTGGATACTGTTATGAACAAAAGCATCAATAGAGTTTTTGATGAGATTTACAATCACTTGTGAAAGTTCATTTGAGATTCCAAGAAGTTCAATCTCTTTAAGCTCTGTTTTTACAATAATATTCTCTTTTTTAAGAAGTTTTTCCATAATATGTAAAGATTCATCAACACTCTCTTTGATTTTAAAATGCTGTTTCTCTTTATCTGGTTTAAAAAAGTTTGTGAAATTTTCTATGGTATTAGACATATTTTTGACAATATTTTTACTCTCATCATAAAACTTTTTTACTTCATCATCATCTCTGTTAAGTGAAGCTTTTTTCATACTGTATATAGTAAGGCTAATTTCAGTAAGGGGTTGTCTCCATTGATGAGCAATGTTCGCAAGCATATCACCAAGACTAGCAAGTCTTGACTGCCAAAACATCACTTTTTGCTTCTCCTCATTCTTAGCTATCTCTTTTTTGATTCTTAGTTCCAATGTTTCATTCAACTCTTGTAACTCTTTTGTTTTATCTTCTACTCTTCTCTCTAGTGTTTCATTTAATTCTTGAAGCTCTCTATCTTTTTTTTCAAGTTTATGTTTATAAATAACCTCTTTTGTAACATCGTACCGTACGGCAATAAACTCTGCAATATCTCCATTTTCATCTAAAATGGGAATCACCGTTGTATTTACATAAAAAGTAGAACCATCTTTTGCTAGATTCTTAACAGTACCTTTATAGATTTTTTTAGTGTTGATAGTCTCCCATAAATGTTTAAAAGTAGATTTTGGAACACTAGGATGTCTGACAATATTATGATTTTTACCAATCAACTCATCATAAGAGTAGCCAGATATTTTACAAAACTCATCATTTACAAAAGTAATCATCCCTTTAACATCAGTTTTGGAAATGATATTGGTTTTTTCTATCGCTTCTTTGTATTGTTTTAACATAATTTATTTTATCTTAAAAGTGTTTAATTGAAAAGATAAGATACTTATTTATATACTATTTAATATTCCTTCTAAAAAGTATGGGTAAATCTATTGGGAATTATGAAAAACTTTTATTAAATTTGAGTTTAAAAATTGTATTACTATCTTTTACCTCAACTTCAAGTTTACTATTGTTCACACTCTCTATCATCTTTTTTGACATATATAGACCAATTCCTGTCCCTTTCCCCTGCTCTTTTGTTGTAAAATATGGGTTAAATATTTTCTCTATTATATCTTTTGGTATCCCTCCACCATTATCTTCCACATTTAAAACAACACTCTTTTCATCTTGTGTTATGTAGATTTTAATTAGTTTATTCTCTATATCAGAATCTTCAAAAACATCTCTTGCATTTACTATAAGATTCAATAAAGTATGCTCTAGGTATTTACTGTTATGAAAAATCTTTATCTCACCATCTATCTCCACATCGATAGATATATCTCTGCTTATAAGTTGAGGTATAATCATCATATATACTTTATTAAATATTTCACTCAATAAAATCTCTTTATTATCCTCTGGCTTATTGAACTCCATAAAATCGTTTATTGTTTCAGAAAGTAGTTGTGTTTTATCTTGAATTAATTGGCTTATTTCTTCAATATCATTATCTTCAAGCATATTCATACTATTTTTCAAAGATAAATTGATTGCAGAAGCAGATATAGCATTGAGTGGTTGTCTCCATTGGTGTGCTATCATATTTAGCATCTCACCTAATTGGGCTAGTTGTGATTGCTGAATCATAAACTTTTCTTGAAGTTTTTTATTGGCAATACTTTCACCAACTTTATAAAATATCTTTAGTAATTTTTTCAACTCCATTGGCTTCAAAAGAAAACCTGAAACACCATGCTCAAGCATCTCTATAAGATTTAAAGAATCATCATAAGCAGATACCACTATAATAAATTGAAGATGATTTATTTGAGTAATATCTCTTATCATCTCCATCCCATTTTTCTTTGGCATATTAATATCTGCGATAACTAAATCATAATAGTTTCCACTCTCCTCTTTATGCTCCATATATCTATTTAATCCATCTTCACCATCAACAGCAACATCAATTTTATTAAAAAGAGTTTCAAAAACTATCAAACCCTCCTCTCTTTCATACTTATCATCTTCTACATAAAGTACAGTTAACTCTTTAGTGTATTTATAAACATCGTTAAATTCATGCATCTAGTTTCTTCCCCCCCCCCCCCCCCGTTTTTTACTACTATTTTAAAACAAACACCATCTTTTATATTTTCCACTATCAACTCTCCATTGTTGTATTTTTCTACTATTATTTTTGACATATACAAACCTAAACCTGTTCCATTTTTTTCATTTTTCGTTGAGAAATATGGATTGAATATCTTTGGTAATATCTTTTCATCTATCCCACCACCATTGTCACTAATAGATATAATGTAATTTTCATCTTCTTTATAAGTAGCTATTTTTATAAATGGTTTCAATATCTTTTTTTCTATAATATTATCTTGAGCATTTTTAATAATATTTAATACCACCTGCATTATCTCATCGTGATAAAGGTATAACTCTGCATTACTCTTATAATCTTTTATTACCTTGATATTAGCATTATTTATTGATGATTCTATTATTGTGAGTGCTTTATCTATTGATAGTGTGATATTATGTAACTCTTTCTCTTTGTTTGGTTTAAATAGATTTTTAAAATCTTCAATAGTACTAGATAAATAGTTTACATATTTACTAATATCATCATATTTTTTATCTATCGATTCAAGATAACTCTCTAGCTCTTTTTGATTCTTAAAATCTATTTTCCTAGCAAGTAATTGAAACTTTAGCCCTATCACCACACTACTAATCGCTCCTAATGGTTGTCGCCATTGATGTGCTATCATAGTTATCATCTCACCCATCTGAGCTTGACGAGATTTTTGAAGTAAAAGTTGGTTTGATTTTGTAATCTCCTCTACTTGTTGTGAAACTTTTAACTCCAAAGTTTTATTTAGAACCTCTAGCTTTTTTTGTAACTTTTTTTGTTTAATTAAAAAATAGATGATTATCAATAAAATAAGGATAACAATAGCAAGAATCTGAAACACAATAGTATAATCAGGCTCTCTCTCAACAGTAGTTGATACCCATCTATTTAGTATCTCTTTTTTTTCATATTCCGATACAGAATCTATCGCTTTGTTAAATATACTCAAAAGTAAAGGTTCACTATCTACTACACCCACACCAAATTCAAACTTTTCAAAATCATTTACTATCTTTAATTTACTTGAAAATCTTTTTTGAATAAGATGAGATGAGTTTAAAGATAAACCAATATAGCCAAATACTTTTCCCCTTGCTACAAGTTCTAAAGCAATCTCTATATTTTCAATCTCTTCCAACACTAACTTTGGATAGTTCTTTTTAATAAATTTTATAAAACGCTTAAAATCTTTCCCAATAAGTATCTTTCTTTTACCAATATCAGCTATATCATACAAATATGGTTGCTCTATCCTTGTAACTAAAGCAACACTATCTTCCATATATGATTTAGTAGCATTATAAGGTATGATACCTATACCATTTTTAGGAAAAACTGCCTTTATATCACACTGCTTATCTTTAAGAAGTTTAATCAAATTTGATTGATTATCAGCAACTACCATCTTTATAGGAAGTGATATTTTAGTTGCATATAACTTCAAAAAATCTGCCCCTATACCACGATAATCTCCATCTTCAAACGATTCATACGGTAACCAATTTTTATGTACACAAACACTCAACTCTTTTTTATTTTTAAGATACTCCAACTCTTGAGTTGATAAGTGCAGACAAGTAGGTTTATAAATAAAACTATCTAAATTATCCAAAGAATATTTACCGTTCATCATAAGACTAACAACAGAAGCAATTCTTTTTATTTTTTCTTTATTTAACTCACCAAAATTTACCCCATAACCACTCATCTTTTTAAGTGTATTTGCCTCATACAACAAAGCATTTTTTGATTTATCTAATGTGTTGTATTTTTTATATATTAATTCAACAACCTCATCTATATGCTCAAATGCATATTGCCAACCTCTATGAGTAGCCCTATACATCTCTTCTACTGTTTCTGGATTGTTTTTTAACATCTCTTTTGTAGTAAAAAGTATATCTCCATACCCATCAAAACCATAATCTTTAGGGTTATATATAACACTCTCTAAGTTTTTCTCTTTTATCACAAAAGGCTCATTAGATATATATGATGATACCAAATCCACCTCACCAGAAAAAAGTTTTTCAAGTGTATATATATGTGACTTTGCAATATAATCAATCTTATTTGCCTCTAACATAGCTCTAACTGATATGGCATTTATGTTAGTATTTATAGCTATTTTTTTACCATTGAGATCTTCAATTTTTTTTAGTTTTGAGGATTTAAGCCCTACTAACACATATGGCGATTCTTGAAAAATAGCCATCATTGCCACAACTGGTGAGCCTTTTATAGATTCATACACTAAAGTAGAATCACTCACTCCAAATTGAATATCTTTTTTTGTCAAAACATCCATAATATCATTAGTTTCACTATGCTCTAGCAACTCTACATCAAGCCCCTCATCAGTATAAAAACCCATCTCTTTAGCCACTATAAAACCAGCAAACTGAAACTGAAATTTCCATTTTAGTTGCAAAGATATTTTTTCTAGTTCACTCTCTTGTTGTGGCATTGCAAATAAGATGGTGGTAATGAGAGATAAAACTACTATAAACCTCATCATCTATCTACCAAACCTTATGCTAAAAATTAAATACTTTCTTTTCTCACCCATTATCTATAATCCTATTTGAATTGATAATCATCTCAAAACAACTACCCTCTTTCGTAGTATTATAAACTAAATCCCCACCAAAACTTTTTTTCATAATATCTTTACTCATATATAACCCTAGTCCAGTACCCTTGCCCTGCTCTTTTGTTGTAAAGTATGGGTTAAATATCTTCTCTTGAATATCTTGAGGAATCCCACCTGCATTATCTTCTATTTTTATAGTTGGGTTGTTCTCCTTGAACTCTATTGTTATGTTTATAAATTTATTTTCTATCGCTACCTCTTCCAAAGCATCTCTTGCATTTGCTAAAAGATTTACTATCACCTGTTCTATCAAATCTTCATGACCATGGATAGATATATTTTTATCAAGCTCATAAATATTTACTTCTATGTTTTTATTTTTAAGTTGTGTCCCAATTAAAGATAAAACAGTATTTAGAGAGTGAAGCAAATTAAACTCCCTAAGCTCTTTGGATGGTTTTACAAAATTCATAAAAGTTTCTATTGTGGCTGACATTTTTTGACATTGATTTTGTATAAATTCACTATCCTCTTGAATCTTAGAATCTTCTAACATCCCCATACTTGACATTAACGATAAGTTGATACTTGAGGCACTAATAGCATTGAGTGGTTGTCGCCACTGATGGGCTATCATACTTATCATCTCCCCCATTTGAGCCTGTTTTGATTGTTGTAAAAGTTGTTTATCTTTAGCTTTAATTTCTGTCAAATCAACAACTGTTATAACTCTATACTTTTTATTATCAAGAATAATATTACTACCCTTAACCAATGTAGGAATTATCGATTTATCTTTTTTATATAAATTTATTTCATAAGGGAGTATTGAACTTTGACTTAAAGATGCTTTAGCTTTATATTGCTCCTCTTTAGGTATAAAATTAAAAACATTTACCCCTATTATATCTTCTGAAGAATCATAACCAAATATATCTAAACCTACTTTATTCACTTCTACTAAGTTATAATTTTCATCATATAGAGTTACAGCTTCCATAGTTGTATCTAACAAGGTTTGCATATATTTATTTTTATCTTGAAGCTCATTTGTAGCATTTGCTATCTCAAAAACTAATGTTTCGTTAAACTCTTCAAGTTTAGTAGTTTTTGATTTCAGCTCACCAATCATATTGATAAAATTATTACTCAACTCATCAATCTCAACTATATCTGTTTTAGGGATAAGGATATTATTATTTTTTGTAATATCTTTACTTAATTTAGATAGTAAAAGAATAGGCTTTACTATGTTATCTGATATGTTTTCGTACTCTTTTAATGCTTTTTTATATCTTATAAACAGCACTAATATAAACATAATCAGGAATAAAACCATTATTATTCTAAATTTTTCTTCCATAGCAATTGAAGTTTTTAATATTTTTTCTTCATCTACATATAATATTAAGATAGAATCTGCTAACTCAATCTTAGTTTGAAAAACTATATAATTTTTCCCATCAATGTTTAGATTTTCTACCTCACTACCACTCTTTATCATTTGAGATATATTTTTAAACAGCTGATTTTTAGATTCAAAAACATTAAACTCTTTTGGTTTTGTCACTGTACTTTTAATAGATTCTGTATAGGTATGTTTTGTTAACTCTCTAATACCTGCTAGTTTACATATCTCTTTTGGCATAGCTGTTACTGTTCCATTTTTATTTAACAAAATCATTTTTGCATCAAATGGTAATTTTTTACCTAAAATATCTTTTATAATTTTTTCTATGGTAATATCAATCCCTGTAACACCCTCTAAAAATTCACCATTATAAATAGGAACCAAACAAGAAACCATCCAACCCTGCCCTGCTGGGTCTAAATATGCCTCAGTCCATACTGGTTTTTTTTGAGGATTATGTTTTTTATCTGCTAAATAGTAAAAGTTATAATCTTTCATAATGAGATACGAGCCATATTGATTATAAACCTTATCTACATATGGATAAAGTCTATTCATATTGTCATAGCTATTAAAATAACCCGCTACCACCAACTCATGACCATCAACAATAAACTTAAAAGAATCATCCATACTCTCAGTAAAAAGTGCTTTTTGTTTCTCTTTTTCTCCTATCTTTGTTGTTGATGAGTAGTAAAGGGAGCTTCCCCCTTTGGTAGTTTGGTAATACACCCCATTTTCTGCTACTGAATACTCCGTATTAGTATCTAAAACATTTTTATATTTGAAAATATTTTCATGCTCTTTTTGTAATATCTTTGCAAATATTTCCACATCTGAAAACTCATGATTTAAAATCTTTTTTTCATTCTCAAATACATTTTCTATAATATTTTTTGCTTTTGCAATCTCTAGTTTTTTTGCCTCTGAAAACATATATGTACCAAGAACAGTCAATAAAATAACCAAAGATAGACCAATATAAAATAGTGTAACAATCACCATCTTAAAAAAATTACTACTCAATTTCTTTTTTAGATTAATCTTCATTTTGTAACAACCTTGTTTCTTCCACTATCTTTTGCTTCATACAATACATTATCTACTCTCTTTAAAAAACTTTAGTTTTAGTCGTTGATTAGTTAATCATCCCCGTCATTTTTGAGCGACACTATACTTCTTAAGTATGGAGAAACTATGAAGATTAGATACTACAACCACCAAGTGGCATCTGTTTAGAGTCAGAATCCAGATAAAGATCCTTCTCACGCCCCCTTAATCTTATAAACTAAAAAAACATCTAAAAGTTTTTCAATCAGTAAAACTTTCTCTTTATCACTTTCATTTTTTACTCTATCTTTTAATTCACTAGAAACTTTATATAAAGCTACTAAACACTCATTATATAAGTTTTTTACTTCTGATTTGGAAAGGTCACAACTCTCAACTCCAAATCTTAGTAAAAATTTCTTATCCCACCATTTTTTACTTCCCAAAAGATTCAAAGCAGGAATATCTTTTTTTATATAGGCAGTGGTACACACGATGTCATAAGCTGGACAAAGTTTTATATTGTTTATATTTTCATAAATCAATCCGAAATTTTTAAGATGAGCATCCCCATTTTGTACAAAATAGCTAACAAGAATCATCTTAAAAAATTGTTTTAAAGAGGATTTTTTATATTTTGGAGATACAAAAGTTTTTATAGTTTTAGCTATCTGCTCATAACTCCCCTCATATTTATCATCTCTTTGTTTTATTTGAAGAACACACATATCTTCAAAGCCAAGTTTTAAACCATTCTCTTTTATGTCAAATCTTTTCATAACAAATAGTTTATCATCACTAGATATGTAAAACTCAGGTACATCTATCCCCGCATACTCAGCCACTTTCATACAATAGTACTCGTTAAGTGCTAGTTGTGGGTAATCCTCTCCCCAAGATTTCACAATATAATCTTCAAGTTTTAAAGTTGCTTTATCTTGAATTATCGCCATAACTTTTGGTTGCACTCCACTAAGAGCAGAACTAAATGCAAATTTTGAAACTAACTCATCAAATAGATTCTCAGAATCTGACTCTAAGAGTTCATTAAGATTTAAAAATTGTTTTTTTTGTATATCTTTATGTTTGTATGAAAGACGACCTCGGACACTACCCGACATAAGTTTTAATAAACCAAAATCATCAGTTTTTACAACTTTTGAAAAATGTTTTTTTATGATAGATAAAAGATAACCCTCAGGTAGATGCATCTCAAAAATGGGATGAAGCTTATTGTTAAGATACTCTTTAACTCTCACTTGCATAGTTAAAGAGATAAAATCATTTTTATTAGCTGAATCATAAGAGAAGATAAACTCATCACTCTCCTTAGTTAGTTTCCCAACTACTTTTTTATCTATCTCTACAAATAATTTATTTTCCATCTCTCAACTCCTCAAAAGTTGGAAACATAGATTTTTCTTTTAGAGTAATATCATAGCCTAGATAATCAACTATCTGTAAAACTTTTCTAAGACCAATATCGACACCTTTTCCATTTTCAAATGAACTGATTGTTGCTCTTGAGATTCCTATATCCACAGCCAACTGAGATTGTGAGATATTTTGTTGTTTTCTTAAAGTTGCTATCTCTTTTCCAAATTCTTTAAAATCCATTTTATTTCCATTTATGACTAATATATTTTACATTATATAAATAAAATATTATTTTGTCAAATATATTATTCATCTTAAGCTATCTATAAATATTAGATTAGAAAAATTATTTTTAGTTTTGATTATTACAGAGTCCTAAATCTAATGCTTGTAAAGAAAAAATAAATTTAGCTAATCTATAATATCAACTCCAATTAAAAGATAAGCATACTTTACATTTTTACTATTTATAGTTAAAATGATAACTATATTTATCATTAGGAGTAAATTTTGCAAAAAATAAAAGTATTGATAGAAAATAAACAAGTTGGTGAACTTTTTTTTGAAAAAGAGAATATTCAATACGATTTTAACTATACTAAAAATCTAAAACCTATCTCTTTGATAATGCCATATAAACCATCCACTTATATTTGGAAAGATAAGCTTCACCCTATCTTTGATATGAATATTCCAGAGGGGTATCTATTTGAGGTGTTTAAAAACCATCTCAATAAAGAGTATGCTTATATAGATGATTTTTTATTATTTTCATACCTTTGCTCAAATATCCAAAGTAGAATCACTTATGAAAGTTGCTTTGATAAGGAAGAGTTTCATAGTATTGATTTAGATGAGATTCTCAAAAATGACACACCTGATACATTTATGAAAATTTTAAAAACTTTTTTAAATAAAAATGCCATTTCAGGGATTCAACCAAAAACATTGGCACTTCTTCAAGATAAAACCACCCTATCTACTAAAGAGTATATTATCAAAACTTGGGGAGATGAGTACCCTTACCTTGCTCAAAATGAATATTTTTGTTTAAAAGCAGTTCAAAGAGCTGGTGTAGTGATTCCAAATATTTTACTCTCTGAGAATAAAAAGTTTTTATTAGTTGAGCGATTTAACTATGACAAATCAAAAGATGAATATCTTGGATTTGAAGAGGTTTTAGTTTTGATGGGTAAAAATAAAGAGGAGAAGTATAGTGGTAGTTATGAAGCTGTTGCTAAAGTTATATATGCAGTTACCACCAATAAAATAGATTCTATGCAAAGTTTATATAAAACAATCGTAATGAATTATCTACTAAAAAATGGAGATGGTCATCTTAAAAACTTTGGTGTACTGTATGATAAAGAGTTTAAAAATATATCTTTTTCCCCTGCTTATGACATAGTAAACACTTGTGTTTATTTTTATAAAGATAGACCTGCTCTCACAATGTTTGGACAAAAAGTTTGGTTTGGGAAAAAAGAACTTATAAAATTTGGTATTGAGAATTGTTTCTTATCTAAAAAAGATTCTACCTATTATTATGAAGAGTGTATAGAGGCTTTAAAACAAAGTATAGATGAACTAAAACTATATATAAAAACAAATAGTGAATTTGAAGATATAGGCTCAAAGATGATAGATAGTTGGAACCTCTCTTTAATACAAAGCCGACATAAGGAGTTAGCAGTTGAAATTATACGAAATTGGGCATGAGATAAAAAAACTTAGAAAAATTGAGGGGCTAACACAGGAACAACTCTCAAAATTAGCTGATATAAGTAGAGTTACTTTGGGAAAATTAGAGAGAGGGGAAGTTGTCTCTATCTCTATTAAAACCCTTGATATTATTTTAAATAGATTATCTTATGAGATAGAGTTTAAACCTAAAGATAGTAATAGTTTTGGGTTGCCTAGTTTAGACTGTTTGTAGTTTTTTCACAATTTCATCAACAGGATTATATTAAATATTATATAATCTTTTTATCAAAAGAAAAGATTGGAAATATAAAGATGAATAAAATTGCTATTTTATGTTCGGGTGGGGATGTTTCAGGGATGAATCCTGCTATTAAACATTTTGTTGAGTATTGCTTACAAAACAGGGCAAAACCCTATTTTGTTTTTGATGGGTATGAGGGGCTAATTGATGATAATATTGTTAAGGCTCATTATAGTGATGTTGCTGGGATTATAAACCGTGGTGGAACTAAAATAGGTTCAGCTCGATCAAAAAGGTTTATGAAATCAAAATATCGTGCCATTGCAAAAAAGAATCTAGAAAAAAGAGGGATTGATAAACTTATTGTTCTTGGTGGTGATGGTAGCTTTCGTGGAATTGAAAAATTTCACAAAGAAACAGGAATATCTTTTGCAGGTGTACCCTCAACCATCGACAACGATATTACTGGAACCGATTATTGTTTAGGTGTTGATACTGCTCTTGGTGTTATAAATGATGCTTTAGATTCTATTCGTGATACTGCTTCATCATTCAAAAGAGCATTTGTTATTGAAGTGATGGGGAGAGATTGTGGTTTTCTTGCTCTTGTATCTGCTCTAACATCAGGAGCAGAGATGTGTTTGATTCCTGAAAAATCTTATGATTTAGATAAATTTGAGATTGAGTTTAAAAAACAAAAAAAAGATGGTCGTAGATATTTTATAGCTGTTGTTTCAGAGGGGATAAAGCAATCATCACAAGAGATTTCTGATTGGTTTGAGAAAAAAATAGGTGTAGAATCAAGAGTAACTACACTAGGGCATATCCAAAGAGGTGGAAACCCAACCACCCGTGACAGACTGATGGCATATAAATTTATAACTAAAGCAATTGACGGCTTATTAGCTGGTAAAGAAGATTCTATCATCTGTTATAATCAAAATGAGTTCAATTACAAATCGATAGATGAGATTACTAACAAAACTTATAAACTAGATTCTGAACTATTAAGACTTGCTCATAATATATTATAAAATTAAGAGCGAAAACATTTACAGTGGAAAGATACAATA
>Ga0256842_1002702_pt1 | contig 12397 bp, 9 predicted proteins | sample 4559240metaG_FD_185973 | JGI IMG/M metagenome (GOLD analysis project Ga0256842, IMG submission 185973) | Hydrothermal vent microbial communities from Guaymas Basin, Mexico - 4559-240 | ecosystem: Environmental > Aquatic > Marine > Hydrothermal vents | place: Mexico: Guaymas Basin | collected...
TAGTATAATGAATTTCCAAATTCATATATATGGTGATGGAGAAACTAGAGAAGAGTTAGAAAAGCAATCAGAAGAAAAACAATTACAGGATTATATTTTTTTTCATGGTTTTATTACAGAGTTAGAATCAGCCTATCGCTCATTCGATATTTTTGTTAATCCATCACAAGAAGAATGTTTATCAATTGCAACTATTGATGCGGGGATCTCTGGAATACCCAGCATAGTTTTCGATGTGAGTGGGAATAATGAAATAGTAATAAATAATAAATCAGGATTTATTGTCGGTACAGAGGAGGAGATGTTCGATAGTGTTAAGGAGTTAATAGTGGATTTTGATAAACGGGGTAAATATGGGCAGTATGCAATAAAACATTGCTCCGAAATGTTTACGGAAAATTCGAGAAATAAAGTTTTGAATACAATATTTTTAGATGAATTTCAAAACTAAAATAAAAGCCCAAGCTAGTAAGCTAAAATTTGCATTTGGTAAATCACCAATAATTGATAGTATTGAAAATTATGCAGACTATATTCCAAAACCATATAAAACAGTAGTTATTATAAGTGCTGATTTCGAATTAGCATGGGCTTGGCAATGGTCGAAACAGAAAGATGCTTTAGATTTGGCAATTCAGAAGTCTAAAAATACAAGGGTGAATTTCCCAAAGTTAATGGAGCTATGTGAGCGATATAATATTCCAATTACCTGGGCAACTGTGGGGCACCTTTTTCTAGAATCTTGTAGCAGTCATAAGAATCTAGCTCAGTTAGCCAATTTTGAGAATGACTATTGGAGATATGATAAACCAGATTGGTTTATGAATGATCCGTGTTCAAATTATAAGGATGCTCCTTATTGGTATGCACCGGATTTAATAAAGCAAATTATTGAATCACCTGTTGAACATGAAATTGGCTGTCATACATTTTCACATATTGATTGTAGAGATTCAGTATGCTCCCCAGAAGTTTTTAATTCGGAGATTAATGCGTGTAAGAAAGAAGCGGAAAATTTGAATTTGCAATTAAAATCCTTTGTGCATCCAGCGCATACCATCGGGAATCTAGATAATCTGGCTAAGCTAGGGTTTACAAATTTTAGAACTAATAATCGTAATGTTTTAACTTACCCAAAAAAGCATAGTAATGGACTTTGGGAATTTGAGCAAACAGCAGAGTTTGTATATCGTAAAGAATGGTCTATCGATTATCATATATATCGGTATAAAAAAATAATTGATCGGGCTATAAAATCAAATACAGTTTGTTATTTTTGGTTTCATCCCTCCTTTGATGCAGAAATGGTAAATAATATTTTGCCGGAAGTCTTTAAATACTTGGACTCAAAACGTGATGAGGCCTTAATAATTAGTAGCGGTAATTACATTGATTATTTAAATGAAAATGATAGATAAACAAAATAGCGCTTTGGTACTAGGAATGTTTGAGACAGGACTAGGTGTGATTCGGAGTCTTGCCCGAAATGGAATTAAAGTCTATGGTTTTGATTTCAAGAAGGATATTGCTTTTTACTCAAGATATGTAAAAGCTCGAAAATGTCCACACCCTTTGGAAGAGGAGCAAGAATTTATTAATCAACTAATTGAGTTTGGGAAAAGGAAGAAGCATAAACCCGTTTTGTTTATTACCTCAGATGATTTTTTAATAGCTGTATCAAGGAATATAACTCTGTTAGAAAACTATTTCTTGATTAATATGCCTAATAATAGTTTAATTGAATCAATTGCAGATAAATATCAACAATATAAATTAGTGCAAAAAACGGATATTAATCTACCTCAGACATTTATTATTAACGAAAAGACTCACATCACTCAAATAGCAGAGACCTTAAATTATCCTGCTTTTATTAAAGGCTTAGATGTTAACTCTTGGCGAAGTAAGATTAGTGGAAGTGTAAAAGGATTTGAAGTAAATTCTAAAAATGACTTTGTTTCTAAATCGAATGAAATTGTTGAGAAAGGAGTAAATTGCATTGTGCAAGAGATTGTTCAAGGACCAGATACAAATCATTATAAATTTTGTGCATATTTTTCTGCTAATGGAAAAATGTTAAATGCTTTTACATTACAAAAAATCAGACAGAACCCTATTCGTTTTGGTGTGGGGTCAATGGTTGAGAGTATTTATAATAAAGAGTTGTTTGCTTTGGGAGAGAAGTTGTTTAGAAGCATTAATTATGTGGGGGTGGGCTCTGCGGAGTTTAAGTTGGATGAAAAAGATGGTAAATTCAAATTGATTGAAATCAACGCTCGTTATTGGCAGCAAAACATATTACCAACCGCTTGTGGAATGAACTTCCCTTTAACAAATTATCTTGATTTAACTCAGAAAAAAATTGAAGTTAGTCTTGATTTTAATAATGGAATAAAATGGATAAACATTTATATGGATTTTGATTCCTTTCTTAAGTATCGAAAAATAAAGGAGCTTTCTTTTAAACAATGGTTTAAATCCATAAAAGGAAAAAAAGTATTCTCTGATTGGTCTTGGGACGACCCCCTTCCAGCTTTATATGAAATAAAATTTGGTTGGACATTAATAAAGTTGCCGTTCTCATTAATTAAACGAGTACTATTTTAGATGCTACAATCCTTAAAAAAAATAATTATTCGACTTTTATTAATTGTTAATAAAAGTAATTGGGTTGAGAATAAACCGAAAGTATTAATTCAAACAAATAAATTTGGCTTCTCAAAGGAAAAATGGGAAAGGGTTTTGTCAGAAGATAAGTCCTTTCGAGAGCAGTTTGAAGTACAATTTAGCCAAAGTAAAATAGAATTTATTAAGCTCTCAGAGGAGGCAAATATCATATTTTGTTTTGGGCAAAATCCAAACGTAAATTGGAATAGGGAATCACTAAAACTAGTCTATTTTGGTTTAAATGGAATTGAATTTTTAGATAAAACTAAGTTTCATCAGCATACAATAATTGATTATGTAAAGGGTTTTGCCGCTGAACCAATTGCGGAATATGTATTGAGTACTGTTTTATTGTTAAATAGAAAGCTAACGACAGTATTTTATAATAAATTATCTAAAAATTGGAATCAGAAAGAAATAATTAGTGATACTTATATACCAATTAAAGAGAAGGTGGTAGGTGTATTGGGTGTTGGAATTATTGGCTCTGTTGTGGCTGAAAAATTTTCGAATATAGGATGCAAAGTATATGGCTATGATATTGCCATCAGTTCAACTAATAAATATATTGATGAGTGGTTCTCAAATGAGAGTGTTAATAGCTTTATAAAAGAAGTTGATGTATTAATTATTACATTACCTTTAAATAGCAATACATTGGGACTACTTAATTCTGAGCGATTAGGCTTATTAAAGAAAAGAGCTATTATTGTGAATGTTTCTCGAAGCGAAATATTAGATCAAAAGGCACTAATAAAGCGAATTAAGCGAGATGACTTATATGCAGTATTAGATGTATTCGATAAAGAACCTTTATCGAAAAACAATAAACTATGGGGTGAAGAAAATGTTATACTTACACCCCATATAGCAGGAAATGTAAATATTATAGCAGAAGAAGTGCAAATAGATTTTATTAATAAGTGTAAAAAAACAGATGTTTGATTTTATATTAAGTATTGGAAATAATGTGGGTGAAATCGAACATTATAAAAAAAGTGATGTGTTCTTGAGGAGTAAGTCAACTCGCTTATATGTAAATAAGGGGATTACGTACAATATTCAGGGTTTATACAGAGGAGAGCTGGATTCCTGTACTTATGAAAATGATAATAGTATCATTTTGATTGTCGGTGATGTTTTTTATAAGAACAAATATAAAAAGTGTTCTCCTAAAATATTACCAAAAGAAATACTTAAACAAATTGAGGCAGATTCAGATTTTTTGAATAAGATAAAAGGAGATTTTAGCATAATTCTATTTTTAAAGAATGATAATACGGTCAAGGTTTTTAATGATCAGTTTGCATTACGCCCTCTTTATTATGGAAGAATAAATGATGAGGTGATTATCTCGAATAATCTAAACCTCTATAAATCATTTAAACCTGAAATAAATGAGGTTGTGTTACTTGAAAAACTTCTTTTCTCATATCCAATTACTAATGAAACCTTTTTTAAGAATGTCTTTTTCTTAAATGGTGGAGAGGTGCTCAGTTTTGATGGTTACGATTTTAAAATATTGAATTACTTTAATTTGAAAGATTTTGTATTTAAAGGGGAAGAAAGAAAGTTTAAGAGTAATGAATTTGTTAGATTGTTTAACGATTCTGTAATACAAAAGGCACAACTATCGGAACATAATGTGGCTTCTTTAACAGGAGGTTTTGATGGCCGTAGTATTGTTTCATCTTTATTAAAGGAGGGTAGAGACTTTAGTACCTATTCTTTTGGAAAAAAAGGGGGTGAAAATACTAAGGTGCCCATGCAAATTAATTCTAAAATTAAAGTGAATTATAAGCCCATTTATCTTGATGGAGAGTATGAAAAGATGTATGCAAAACATGCTAGGGAAGCAGTACTATTTTCTGATGGTTTATCTTTTCATGAAAGGGCAAATTATACTTATGCATTTAATAAACTATCAGAAGAGACGAATTATGTTTTGACAGGTTTGATTGCTGGAGAGATACTTCGTCCTATTCATTTGAAAACAGATTATATAAACGAAACTTATTATCGAGTATTTTATAATCTTGAAGAACTTGATATAGAAAACGATTTAGCTAAAAAAGGATTAAGTGGTTTTATTAATTCTGAATTTATAGAAAGAAACAAAAAGAGTATTCAGAAAAAGATTGCTAATAGGCAAAAAGAAATAAAGCAAAATAAATCAGGGAAGAATGCTTACCTTTATTACTATTATGATTTGATACAATTAGGTTTTCGACGATTTTATGGTTCAGAAATGCATCTTGAGCGGTTTTACTGTACATCCCAAACGCCTTTCTTTGATTTTGATATATTGGATTATATACTAAATACAAAGTATAAAATACTATTTAATAATGCATTTAAAGATGGTTTAATATATCGGTGGAAAGGGCAAAAAATTTATTCTCAGATTTTCAATCTAAATTATTCAGAAATTGGAAATATCCCTGTTGATAGAGGATATAAACCAAAGCATTTATTAAATACATTCTCAAAAGCAATAGTTATTTTTCAATTCTTAAGAAGAAGAAAGCGGTTAAAGAATAGTGTATCTGAGTTTGATACTCCAAGATGGTCAAAATACTTTTTTGATGAATTAAATAAAAGTGATTTAATTGGACAATCATTTTTTAATCAAAAGGAACTGTTATCATATATTGATTCGTATAAAGAGAATGATTATAATCAGGACATTAACAGGTTGATAAGCTTGTGTTTATGGGTTAATGGAGAAGGAGCAGATGAGTAAAAAAGTACTACATTTTGTGCGAAAGAAGTCTCAATTAAGAGCCTCTTTTATTAAGAATCAAATTTCGAACCATAAAGTTTACAGCCCTTCTGTAGTTTATAAGTTTGATAGATATAAAGGAATAGATGGTGGTTTTGCTGAATTTGACTATACGGATTTGGAAGAAATTAACTTGGCTAATTATGAGACTATTTGGTCTAAGTTTTTATATAAAGTGTTTAAACGAGTTAGTCGAAAGCAGGCGCAATTGATTATTGATTATATTGTTAAGCAAAAGATTGATGTTTTACACTTTCATTATGGTACTGATGCAGGGATTTATTTACCAATGCTCTCGAAAGTAAAGCTTCCAAAAGTGGTTTCTTTTTATGGGTATGAATGTTCGGGCTTCCCAAAAAGATTTTTGGGATACGGAAAAGTGTTTCTACAAAATAGGACTTTTAAACATGCTACAAAAATATTTGCGATGTCGGAGGATATGCAGAAGGATTTAATTGAAATTGGGTGCCCCAAAGAAAAGCTAATTGTACATTATTATGGGACGGATACTAAAAAGTTTGAAACTTTACATTGTTACAGAGATGAGAGTATTATTAATTTTTTAATTATTTCTGGTTTGGCTCCTCAAAAAGGACATGTATTTCTTCTAAAAGCTTTTCATAAAGCTCATAAACGTAATCCCAATATTAAACTAACAATTGTTGGGGAGGGAGAAACGAAACCACTCATTGAAGGAATAATTAGTAATTTAGATATGAATTCTTATGTTTCATTAAACCCATTTGTTGTTTATGGGTCGCCTGAACATAAAAGCTATTTTGCTAATGCGGATGTATTTATTCATCCAAGTTTAACTGATACGAATGGTGATAAGGAAGGAATTCCGGGTGCAATCATTGAAGCTATGGCGGCAGGACTCCCGATTATATCAACTAATCATGCGGGTATTCCTTATATTATTGATAATGGTAAATCAGGTTTGCTTGTTGATGAATGGGATGAGAAATCACTTATTGAAGCCATCCTGAAAATGGCGTCAGATGCTGCAGTTAGAGAGGAAATGGGTAGCTTAGGACAGAAATATGCCATCGAGAACCTTGATTTATTTAATAAAGAAATAGAATTGGAAAGTATTTATCAAGACATAGAATAGTTTATGTGTGGAATAACAGGGATAGTTAATTTTGAAGGAACACAAGTAGAAGAACCTATTATTAGTATAATGATGCAAAAGATGAAGCATCGTGGACCTGATGATGAAGGGGTGTATATTGATAATAATATAGCTCTAGGTTTTGTGCGGCTTAGTATATTAGATTTAAGTCAAGCAGGGCATCAGCCTATGTTTAGTCACGATAAACGTTTTGTGATTATTTTTAATGGAGAAGTCTATAATTATATTGAAATACGTGAAGAACTCAAGGAAGATTTTGACTTTACTAGTGGAACGGATACCGAAGTAATATTAGCAGCCTATCAGAAGTGGGGAGCAAAATGCCTTGATAAGTTTAATGGGATGTTTTCCATTGTGATTTATGATACTAAAACGAAGGATCTATTTGCAGCACGCGATCGCTATGGCATAAAACCATTCTATTATTATCAAGACGAAGAACGCTTTTTATTTGCATCCGAAATCAAGTCGATATTACCTCTAATTAAAAAAGAAGCAAATGATAAAATTATCTTCGATTATTTGCTGTACAATAGAACAGACCATTCAGAGGATACTTTTTTTAAAGGCATTAATAAATTAAAACATGGATCCTTTATGACTATAAAAGGAAACAAAGTTGAGATAAAAACTTGGTATAAATTATCTGACAAAATTCAAAGCCAAAAAGCATTAACACCAGAGCAATATAGAGCCCTATTCAAGGATTCTCTGAAATTAAGACTAAGGGCAGATGTCCCTGTTGGAGTTTCCCTAAGCGGAGGAATCGATTCATCTGCTGTCGTTTCATCTTTGGTAAAGGATTTTAATCTAAGTGAGCTTAATACTTTCTCGGCCGTGTATGGTAAAAACGAACCGAGTGATGAGAGTGAGTATATAGAAGTATTCTCATCTATGGTTAAGAATATGCATTATACTTATCCCACTGCGGATACTTTTTTTAATGATTTTGAATCATTTATTGAAGCTCACAACGAGCCGGTTCCTGATATTGGTCCCTATGCACAATATAAGGTGATGGAATTAGCAGCAAAGAATGTAACGGTCACAATAGATGGGCAAGGTGCTGATGAACAATTGGCAGGTTACCATTATTTCTTTGGTAGTTATTATCGGGAATTAATTCGGGGCTTTAGGTGGGGGCGTTTTATCACCGAAAACATTCAATATATCAGAAAGCATAAATCGCTAAATGCATTGAAATATTTTTTGTATTATATTTTACCTGAATCCATTCAGTCAAAGGCAAATAGTAATGTGTTCTTATCAATAAATAAAGATTTTATTAATAATCATAAAAAGGAAAGTACTATTGGAGAAGCCCTATATAATCCAAAATCGCTTAATGAATCACTATTTCAACATTTTGAGAGTAAGTTGGAGCATCTTTTAAAATGGGAAGACCTTAATGCGATGCACTTCTCCATTGAGTCAAGAGTACCCTTTTTGGATTACCGATTAGTTGAGGTAACACTTTGTACACCTTCCTTTCAGAAGATTAATAAAGGAGAGACGAAACACATTTTACGGGAAGCGGTAAAAGATATTCTACCAAAAAAAATAACGAATAGAAAAGATAAAAAAGGATTTACAAGTCCAAGAGATAAATGGTTTAAAACAGAACAGTTTAAACGATTTATAGTTGAATTATTAAATTCTGAGAGCTTTCAATCAAGAAAGTATTTTGATAAAGATACCGCCCTTAATCAATATTCTCTTCATTTGGATGGAAAGATTGATGCATCTAAGGAAATATGGAAGTGGATTAATATAGAGATTTGGTTTAGAAAATTTATTGATTAAAAATGGAGTTAGTATATCTGGATAAAGAAAACAGGTCTAAGGTAGAGCAATGGAATGACTTTGTCAGTAAGTCTCCTCAAGGTTCTATTTTCTCAAGGTCGTGGTATTTAGATGCCTTAGTTGTAGACTATAACCTATTGTGTGTAGTGAATAATTATGATGAGATTTTAGCAGGGATTATATTAGCAAAAAACCAAATTAAGACCTATTCAAATCCTCTACTTGCAAAATACTTGGGAGTTTTATTTAAAAATGAAGATAAACTAACACAAAAGAAAGTATCGAAGCAGTATAAAACGCTCGAACTTTTATCAAAGGAACTAAAAAAGTTTAAATCATTTGACTATTATTTCCATCCAGAATTCAATAATTGGATTCCTTTTTATTGGAGTAAATTCACGCAGCAAACAAGATATACATATCAAATTAACCTTAAATATAGTTTTGAAGAAATTGAAAAGCGGTTTCATGGAAATCTAAAAAATGACATTAAAAATGCTCTTAAAATGGGGGTTAATATTAAAAGGGATATTGAGTCGTTAAGCTTCTTTGAAGTAATAAATAAAACATTTAAACGTCAAGGCAGTAAATCTCCTTTTAATAGGAATAAATTAATGAATTTTATTGAATTATTATCGAAAAAAGAACACTTTGTTTCATTTGGAGCATATAACACAGTGGGTGAGCTAATTTCTGTTTGTGGTATAGTATCTGATGAAAAATCAACCTATTTTATATTGAATGGAATTGATATCGAAAAGCAGGTTCGAGGGGCAAATGCTCTAATGATTATGGAAGCTATTAAGTTTTCAAAGAATAGAAGTCTCCAAATATTTGACTTTGAAGGCTCAATGTTGCCTGGTGTTGAGCAGTTTTATCGTAGATTTGGGGGAGACTTGGTTCCTTACTATCGAATATGGAATGATAACTTCTTTAATTATTCAAAAACTGTTGCAAAAAATATTTATAAAAAAATACGTTATGGGCGTTAAGTTATGAGAGTTTTAATTGATATCGGACATCCAGGTCATGTACATCTTTTACGCAACTTATACCATTACTTAATAAGTAATAATCATAAAGTATGGGTAAGCGTAAAAGATATTCCAATTGCACATAGTCTGCTTAAAAAATATGATATTCCCTTTATCAATATTGGAAAGAAAAAGGATTCGCTAACAGGCAAGGCATTAACCCAGATTAATTATAATTTGAAGCTGCTTAAATTAGTTAAGCAGAACAAAATTGAATTAGGCGTGGGAACATCTATTACATTGGCCCATATATCTAAATTGTCTAGAATGAAATCTATTCTTTTAGATGATGATGATGATGAGGTACAGCCTTTATTTGTAAAATATGCTCATCCCTTTGCTGATGTTCTGTTGTCACCGGAGTCTCTAATTGGGCATCGGAAAAAGAAAGGAACGATTTTTTATCCTGGATTTCATGAATTAGCATATCTTCATCCAAATAATTTTACTCCGGATATAAAAGTATTAGAAGAAGTTGGATTAAAAGAAGGGGAGCCTTTTTTTATAATGCGTTTTAATGTTTTTAAAGCGCATCATGACGTTGGAGTTATGGGAATGACACTTGAACAGAAGCAAGAATTAATTAGGATTCTTGAACCACATGGTAGAATATTTATAACTACGGAAAGGGAAATTGAACCAGAGTTAAAAAAGTATCAATTAATTGTATCTCCTGAAAAAGCCCATTCGCTTATGTATTATGCGACGATGTTTTTAGGTGATAGCCAAACAATGACCTCAGAAGCGGCTGTTTTAGGAACGCCTGCTGTAAAGTGTAATACTCTTGCTCATAAGTTATCTGTTCCAAATGAACTTGAACAAAAATACGACCTTTGCTATTCTTACCATCCAAATGAGTTTGATTTATATATTTCAAAAGTTTTAGAATTGGTTCAAAACAAAAACTTAAAGCAAATATGGAAAGCTAAAACAGAGAAGTTATTTATTGAAAAGATAGATGTTACAGCATTCCTGATTTGGTTTATAGAGAATTACCCAAAGAGTAATCAAAGTCTAATTGATAACTCTGATTATTATAAAGACGAGGTATTGCATGGACTTTAGTATTATAACGTATAAGTATTTATTGGAGTCACTGTTGAATACTGATTATTTGTTTCAGACATTTAATCAAAGTCTAGAAGAAGTAATTAATAAGTCAATTATATTAAGACATGACGTAGATTTACTCCCTCAAAACTCCTTACGTTTTGCAAAGATTCAAAATAGTGTAGGAATCAAAGGCTCCTATTATTTTCGCGCAGTTCCAGAATCTTGGGATGATAGAATAATAAAACAGATTGCTGATTTAGGTCATGAGGTGGGTTATCATTACGAAAATATGGATACAGCTTATGCAAAGTTAAAGGGCAAAAGCCTGCCTGCCGGCAAGGTAGGAAGAAAGGCAAAAGTAGAAAGAAACACAGCTTTTTATGATAAACTTTTGGATGTTGCATATGAGGATTTTTGTATAAATTTAGAGAAATTAAGAAAGCTTGTACCCGTTAGTACAATATGTATGCATGGCAGCCCAAGGTCTCAATTTGATAATAAGGAGCTTTGGACAAAGTATGACTATAAAAGCTTAGACTTAATAGGAGAACCCTATTACGATGTGGATTTTGATAAAGTATTCTACCTAACCGATACGGGTCGCCGTTGGGATGGTTGGAAAACCTCCGTTCGCGATAAAGTCCCACAACAAGAAGAATGGATAAAACAAGGTTTGGTTTTTCATTCTACCAATGATATAATTAAAGCGTTTGAAAATAATAAGATGCCAACAAGTGTAATGTTCACCATGCATCCCCAAAGGTGGCACCGTGGAGGATTCCCTTGTGTAAAGGAGTTTGTTATGCAGAATATAAAGAATCAAATAAAACGAGTTTTCTTAGTAAAAAAGTAGTATTGTGAGAAAATTTACCTTTGTTGTACTTTTTTTATTTTTAATTGCTTCTCTAAATGCACAAACTCTTGTTTATCCAAAAGATAATCAAGTAGTTTCTGATACTAATGTAAGCTTTTATTGGGACGAGGTGCCATATGCTGATTCATATCAGCTTCAAATTGCTACGGATAGTATTTTTCAAAATATTCAGCTTGATTCTAGTAATATTGTGAGGGGAATGCTTAATTACAGAATAAATCCCAATCAAAATTACTACTGGAAAATACGCTCTATAACTAATTCTCAATACTCGTCTTGGTCAATTATTAATTCATTTACTATATTCTCACCTAAATCAATTGATAGTCTACAACTTTGGGTTACTGCAGATTCGTTAGTTTCCATAGATTCATTAAATAGGATTTCTCAGATAGGAGATTTAAGTTCTAATTCAAGGACTGTTTATCAAACAAATAATTCATACAAGCCTATAATTGAGAACGATGGATTCTTCTCTATTAAATTTGTAGGTAATGAATATTTAGTTTTAGATAGTCTCATTTTAGATCACTATTCTTTGATTGTTTTTCATAAACCATTAATGGCAACGAATTATAATGCTGTGTTATCTCAGTATTCAACTTGGAATTCGAATGGATTCATTTTTTTAGTTTCAGGAGGAAGACAAAGAAATTATCAGTTTTTTAATAGTTCAGCTAATTCTTTTTATGGAAGTTACTATTTATCTAAATATAATATAGATGTTTTAAGATATAATGGTAGTAAAAGAGTATATAATCTAAATGATCAAAGTAATATTATTAAGCAGACAAATCAATTTGTTAGTCCAAATGCTCCATTATTTATTGGAAGATTAAATTCAAGTGCAAATTGGAACTACCAAGGTAGCATGTCAGAAATAATAATATATGATAAATATTTAACGGATTCATCGTTAACAAGAATCAACAAATACCTCCTAGACAAATACACCCCCCCTCTCTGTGTCGGCCCCAACATCTTGCGCCGATATGGATTTGGTGATACCACCCTCAGCACTTGGGATATGTACGAAAGCTACCTTTGGT
>Ga0256842_1002703_pt1 | contig 12396 bp, 8 predicted proteins | sample 4559240metaG_FD_185973 | JGI IMG/M metagenome (GOLD analysis project Ga0256842, IMG submission 185973) | Hydrothermal vent microbial communities from Guaymas Basin, Mexico - 4559-240 | ecosystem: Environmental > Aquatic > Marine > Hydrothermal vents | place: Mexico: Guaymas Basin | collected...
AAAAATGGATAATGGAAAATGTAGAACAAGCTGCCAGCTTGTTGAACTTTCGCAACTTGGCAAGTTGCGCTACAATTGAAATATAACATTATTCGGATTTTTAGTTTTGAATTGGAAACACATAACCATAAACCATAATCAATTATCCGTGTTTATTCGTGCAATTCGTGGATAGAAAAAAAAGTTACTTCTTCATCCTTCGATAAAATTCCGATAATCGGAATTAATCAGGATGACAACTATATAAGTAAGATTTCGCAAAATGTATATTTTATAAGTTCATCATTTTTTATTTCTTTTTAATTTAAATGCATTATCTAACTTTATTAATAGAAACGTTTTAAAGAGATTCAAAACTTTTATTTATATAAAAAAAAACCCCGAAAAGTAAAGCTTCTCGGGGCAAAATAAATAATTTAGAATTATTTAAGAAGAATCATTTTCTTTGTAGAAGTGAATCTTCCTGATTTGATTTTGTAGAAGTAAACACCACTAGTGATGCCGTTTCCACGTGAATCATTACCATTCCAAACTACACTATGATCACCAGCTGTTTGATGCTCGTTAACCAATGTGTTGATTACTTGACCTTTAGTGTTGTAAACTTCAACAGTTACATCACCTGCTGTAGGCAAGTTGTAACTAATGTTTGTAGTTGGATTGAATGGGTTAGGATAGTTACTAGCTTTGATTCCGGCAACTTCAACGATATTATTATCTTCTGCATCACCTTCACCAAAATCAATATCAAGAGCAGTGTACATAAGAGTACCACCATCTTGGTTACCATTACCTTGGATGAAAGAACCGAAACTATTGTCATCAAGGAACATAAGGTGTAATCTACCATGTCCGTCAGCTAAAGTTTCAATTTTGTTTCCTGGATAAGCGTAAGCAGGTTTGATACCTTCCAACTCAGGAGTATCGATATTGTTTAATCTGATTGTTTCATTCCATGTAGCTCCATTATCAGATGATGTAGCTATACAAATCTCAACAACTTCGAGCCAATCTTCATAACCTTCTTGACCATCTTGAGCAAGTTTGTTGTTTAAACCATCAAACCAAACTACAGCTAATTGACCATCGTCACCTTTTGCAGTATAGAATGAATTTTCATGGAAAGCAGTGTCATTGTCATGATACCAAATTGGCCAGCCAGAGAAGAAAGCTACGCTTCCATCTTCTGTGTGCTCATCAACTTCGCCATCATTATCAGTATCCCAAGGAAGATAAACTTCATTTTCTTGCCAAACATATTCAGGATTAGCAGCATTTTCGTTAATTTGAGCATCTAAAACTCTAAATGAGAATTCTTGTGTTTCAAAATTAAATGAGAACACATATGGGAAAATGATGTATGGATAGTAGGTATCAGCAGAAGTCTGAAGACCCATAGCACCAGCAGTTCTAAGGATTGTTCCATCATTAGAAAAAACTGCATTAAAGTGACCATCATTAATATGACCAAAGAACATATCTGAGTAAGGTGTTCCATTTTCATCAACGAAAGTGTTTTCAGGATTTTCAACAGGATTTATAGCTGAAGCTGTAACTGTAGTCCAGTCGCCTTCACCATAGTTTTCATTATAAATTACAAAAAGTTCATCGGATGTATTGTATCCAACATAAGCAATTCTTCCATCAACAGGAGAAACAGACATAGATTTAAATGGTCTTGTATCAGGATTTCCTGCATTCCAATTATCGAAAGTTTCAACAGTTGTATAAGACCACTCAAATTCACTTTGAGAAGCAATGTCGTTTCCGTCAAAATCAGCATATGCTAATAAAACGTTTTCAGAAGGATTTCCATCTGGTCCGTGGCCAACAGAATTGTTTGCTGTAACATAAACACGACGTTTTCCATCAACTGGAGAAGGTCCGATATATACATAAGGCCAGATAAATTCATCATCGTCAAAAGGAGTATTAATATCACTACTAATAACAACAAATGGAACTTTCCAGTAACCAGCACCAGAGATGTGATACATATCATATGATAAAACATCTTCTAAAGTAGCACTGCTAGTATCTTGATTTACGTGCCAAGCTACAAATGGGTCATCAGTTTCAGGATCTACAGCGATACCAGGATAACCTTCCCATTGATCTGTTGATCCGATAGTAAATGTGTTTGCATTACCACCTTGTTCAATAAAAGAGTAATAAACTCTTCTATTAACAGCAGCTGTTTCTTGAGCGTGGAAAGCAGCATAAGCACTTCCATCACTAAGGATTTGAAGAGGCAAACTGCAATAACTACCTGGCATGTAATCATAGAATGTAGTAGCTAAAGCTGTAGGCTCGATTTCAAAAGAGAACTCAGGAACGTCACGTTCAAGAGAGTTAGAGGTTAAAGTCCCTCTAGCTTCAAGAGCTGTTTTTGTCTCTGAAGGTACCATAAAATCTTTCATTGCGAAAGCAGATACAGTCAAAGCGATTGCTAGTATTAAAAATACTAATCTTTTCATTTTCTTCCTCCTTGTTTAATGGTTTCTTTTCAAAACCTAATATTATCGTTTTTTCAGAAAAAATCCTTTAAAACTCTCTTAGAAAGAGAGTTTTAAAGAAATTCTATGTGGAGATTTAACGAAATCTTCAGATAAATCTCCCATATCTGTATAAGAATAATCTAAATCTAAAATTGCAAAGCTGGTTGGAATCTTAACTCCAAAACCGGCAGAAATGCCGGCAGCATCTAATAAGAATTGCTTTCCGGCACGCAATTTTAATGTTCCAACCTGATATTCAAAACCTAGGTTGTAAGTTTCCATTCTATCAACACAGTTGTCAAGCTGAAGAGAAGAAATTAATGATTGTTGATCAGTACGGTAAAGATCTATTGCAACTCCAAGAGAGAAGTTCATAGGTAATTTGAAAGGAACTTCTTCACGATCCTCATCAATTAATCCATCGCCGTCATTATCTAAAAGATCAAATGGATCTTCATCCAAATCGCCATCATTATCATTATCCAATTCATATTTCAAATCTTGACCGAAGTTTCTTAATGACATACCAATAGTCAAATTACGCCAGCCAGTATTATATAAAGAACCAATATCTACAGAAACGCCATTAACAGAGTATTCGTCAAGGTCTTCTCTTAAATATTTTGTTGTGAATCCGAATGAGAATTTGTCTGTATATTCATTAGCATAAGTTAAACCTATAGCTAAATCACTATTTGTAAACTGTTCACCTGTTGGCTCTTCAAAAGAATCTTCAGTATAAACATCCATCCAATCCATCCACAAATAAGCAGCAGAAATAGCAAATGTACCCATAGAAGTAACCTTAGAAGCAGCAAGATATTCATATCTTACATCTGCAACCCATTCCGTATGAGAAAAGAGTACTTGATTTTGAGATTTTAATGCCAATCCTGCGGGATTCCAGTAGATTGATGAAATGTCATCAGTAACAGCAGTATATGCTTCTGCCATACCGATAGCTCTAGCATCAACACCAATTTTCAGAAATTGGAGCCCGGCAGTACCAGTTTTGGCAAATGTATCTGCTTGTAATAAACCAGGAACCAACATCAGGATAAATAGTAAGCTTAAATATTTTTTCATTTCTTACCCCTTATTTGATTATCACGAATTTGCCGACTTTTTTATTGTCGTCATCATCAATTACTGAGTATAGATAAACACCAGGTGCGATAATCTGATCATGTTTGGAGAGGATATCCCAAGATGCCATTCCACTAGCTTTCACACCCTGAAGTGCTGCCTTACTTACAGTAATGATATCTTCGCTTTCTGCTCCATTATGTTCAATTGTATCTACCAAGTCACCGGCTAAAGTGAAAATCTTTATCTCACATTTTTCAGGAAGATTAACAAACCAGATACGGCGACTCTTGTCACCTTTTTCATCATCTTGTCTTCTTCCGTCAAATTTACTTTGTCCAATATATGGATTTGGAACTACGTGAATATTATCCATGTTGTTTCTGGCAAGAGTTCCGGGGAAGAATACTTTCATATTTCCGTCACGACCAGATTCAAGTGACTGAAGATTAACTTTTGGAATACCTCTATCCCAAGCAGTTACAGAACAGTAATATTCTATACCTTTTGGAGGATTATTAATCCATTGATCATAATATCTTCTGGATAAACGATCTTTACGAAGTTTTTCCAATGCAATATCATTACTAATTGCACTTTGTCCACCGTGTCCCGGAAGCGGAATAAGTTTATCGTCATAGATTGAAAGATAAACGTCATTACGGATATTTGGGTTTTTGAAATAAAGCGCTTGGTCATTGAAAGATAAACCAGCTAATTCAGTTTCTAAACCGGGATAATATGTTTTTTCTGCATCATAAATGTGATTACCATAAACTATATCTCCAAGTTGGAAATTAACTAATTCATAATTTTCATCAAAAGTATAATATGCTAAATCTTCTTCAGTTGCTTCATGCGGATTAGGAAGACCTGCATCAATACCAAGATCACCACCAAAATCCAAGAAACTTGAAGAACCTGAATTAATATTATAATCATCATGATCTTGATCAGTATCTACTTTATCCCATCTTTCCATTAAAATCCAATCCTCTTGCGAACCACTTCCTGATCTGCCCCAAAGAGCATAACCTTGGAAGTCATGACGTAATCTATATGCTGTCCAAGGATTAATTGTAGCATTTAGATTATAATCATTTTCTGATGATGGAGGAGCAAATTGAGCAGGGAAAGTATCTGCATCATAGTTACTAATATAACTATCTAATTCAGGATAGAGATGTTGCCATCCCATATCTTCATCATTTACAGTTTTAGTATCAAGATTTTCCATCTCTGATTTATTATCCCAGAAAAGGTGTATTCTATTAACTTTATTTTCACCTTCACGATCCACTAATTCAGCATATACACTAGGAATTTTTGGAGGCTCGGGAGCTTCATAATGTGGGAATGTATCAGGAACAACCACAGTTGAAAGAGTTTGTGCCTGGCCATAAATAGTTTTTGCCCAAACAGATTGTTGTTTTAATTCGTTGATTGTGTTTCCAGGGAAAATTGCAACAACAATTTTCATAGTTGCGCCCGGAGCTAAATCCCAACGCTTAAAATAATTTCCATCAGCATCAGTTTCAAGGTAATCATCAATACCAAAACCTGGCTCACCTTCTTCATCTTGGTCACCAGTATGAGCTTGAGCACCATAGAAACCGAAAAGATAACGTGTATCTACGGGATTTTCTTCCTGTGTTTCAGGAAAATCTTTTAATGAAACATAATCACTTTTGAATGGATTTGTGCTATGAGTAAGTAACCAATACTTTTCATTAGCATAACCGGATGCAGGATCTAAATCTCTAGGATTTGAATCGTCAGGACCTTGACCTACAGCCCAAGTCCAACAAGCAAATTCAAGTTGTTCAGGGTCTGGAGTACAAACTCTTGATCCAACATAACCGGTAGAAAGTCCACCATCAAAATCTGCGTCATAAGTATATGCAAAGTTATATCCGTCACCGGCAACGAAACTACTAACGTCGTCACCTGCTTTTTCTTGGCCACCCCAAGGTTGAGGACCAACGTCAGAATCCATATAGATGCCCATTGCACAATCATATAACTTATCAACTGTGTTCATGTTTGTAATATCAAATTCTACATAAACAAGATTTTTAATATATTCATAACTCCACTGATAACTTAATTGGCGAACACGAACATTTAATGGATAGTGATCATTACTATTGCTGGAACTACCCCAGTGTCTTTCACCAACAGTACCAAATGGACTATAATCATAGTAGTAAGAAATATAATCTTGTTCAGAAATTGGATAACCGTCTTCATCAAGCAAACCATCATTATCGTCGTCAGTACGCATTGTAAAGTTAAAGTTTGGATTCTCATTACTAGCTAAATCTACAAATCCCAATGGGAACCATATTTCAGCATGCGATAAAATAGAAGAAATATTTTGTGCCTCTGCATCCGCTAAATACATTCCACCAAGGTCATAAAATTGAGATGGAAGATCTTCGCTTGCACGAAATGGGAAAGCATATCCAACAGGGTCTTCGTCAATAAGTCCATCGCCATCATCATCAACTCCACGTCTTTGAGAACGAATGGAAGCTGTCATGATAGTATCAGTTACATTATATAAAGAATATTGTGTACCTAATGCAGAAGTTTCAAGTGGGTTATATGCCGGTAAGAATTCATATAAATCGGCATCGCCATCGAAACCTACTGTTACCAATGTGTCCATAACTACTGAAAGAGTCGGATTCCAATCCGGATCATTTTCAGTAACTACATCATTTTCATCTTCTGGGTCTTCAACCCAATATAATTTTTCACCGAAAGAGTTTCTTCTTACCTTTTTGGCTCCAAACCATAAAGCACCTTGATAAAGGTAATCAATACCACTACCGCCAGGGTACTCTAATGATGGCCATTGTGGAGTAATATCATCACCTGACCCGAAGAAACCGTAGTTACTAACACGGAGCCAAATGTTTCCCACATTATGGTATTTTATTAAATCGAATTTCTTTTCAGCATTGCCACCTGTTACCGATCTAGCCGATAAGAAGGATGACATCACTAAAAATAGTGTAAGGATAAGGGTTATCCTTAATTTGGAAAATTTCATATATTCTGCCTCCATAGTTATTATTTTAAATAGAAATCAACCGGGAAAGTAATCCACACAGCAACGGGTTTACCATTACTTTGTGCAGGCTGATATTTCCATTGTTTCACTGCTTTAACAGCAGCTTCATCTAAACCACCGGGTCCAGCCATTAATGATTTTCTTACTTCAACTGCACCAACAGAACCGTCAACTAAAACCTCAACTTCGAGATATACTTGACCTTCTATACCGGCACTTTTAGCAAATGCAGGATATACAGGAGCAACTTGTTTAATTGGAACGGGAGCTTCTTCGTAAATTACGAATTTTGAAGTAGTACCAATCTGATTAGTCTCTACAACTTCCTCCATATCCAATGTAGTAGTTTCAATTGTTTCGATAATTTCGATATCTTCATCTTCATCACCGGATAAATCATCATCAACAACGATCTCAACCTGTGGTTTTACAGTTGTTTCAGGTGGCTTGATCTTTTCTCTGATCTCAGGTGGAATTTCAATTGCCTCTGTAATTTTTACTTCAGCTTGATAACTTTTTACTTCAAGCTTTGGTGAAACTAAAAAGGCAAATAATAAGATAAGGATAGCTAAGCTAGCACATTTTTCGTAATAGCTGCTAGCTACGTCTTTCCAATCTGTGTAAATTCTTTCACTCATAATTTACCTACCTTTTCAGTTTAGCTTCAAATGATACGCGTAAACATTCAGCTTCACGCAATTGATTTAGAATATCAGACATAATACCATAACGAGTATTTTTATCTGTTCTAAAGCAAGTTATCAAATTAAAATTCTGTGCTAATTTACTATTCATTAAACCTGCAATTTGAGGAATCTCAACAGGGAAGTCATCAATTGATATTACTCCTGCAGAGTTCACATAGATGGTTGCAGATTGTTTACGTGGAATCTTCTCAATACTTTCGGCACGTGGCAGAGTAACTTTTAAACCTCTTTCTTTTACAAACACAGTAGAAACCATGAAGAAAAGTAGCAAGAGGAAAGCTACGTCAGACGTTGATGCTGTCGGTATTGTAGTTTCCGGCCTGTTCTTTTTTACAATTTTTGCCATAGTTCCTTCCTAATTTGTGGATAAAGAGATCTTTTCCGCTCCAGCAGCCTGAAGTTGGTCAAGAGCTTGTACCATGTATTTATATTGACTTTGTCTATCTGTTTTAAGAGAGATCACCATATCAGGATTATTTCTTACTATAGATTTGATTCTAGCTTTTAATTTATTCATAGCAATAAGCTCTTCAGAATCTTTAGTTTTTAAAAGCACTTCTCCTTCTTTGTTGATCAACACTTTTGTGATATTTTCATCTTTAAGTTTTACTTTTTTATCACCTTGTGAACTAGCTGGAGGTAAAACTATACCAAGTCCTTTTTTGATATCGAACTTTGTAGTAGATAAAAAGAACACCAACAGCAGAAAAGCAACATCAGACATTGAAGAAGTGGGGATGCCATTCAATTCTTTTCGTTTTCTGCTAAATTTCATATTACCCCCTATTTGTTTTCAACAAGGGTTTCGATAACTTTTTCAGAGCCTTTTTGGATATCCATTACTAGTCCATCTACCATTGAGAGGAACATATTATTAAAGAACTGTGTTGGAATAGCTACAGCCAAACCAGCAGCAGTTGTGATTAAAGCGATTTTCATACCGGAAGCAACAATTGTAGGATCCACTTCACCAGCTTTAGCGATAGCATCGAAAGCTGCGATCATACCAACCATTGTACCGAAGAAACCTAACATAGGAGCAAGGTTAATAGTTGTACTAATTGGAATAAAACCTTTTTCCAAGAAAGCCATTTCAAGGATACCTGCATTTTCAATAGCTTTTTCTACAGCTTCAATACCCATGTCTGCTTTTAATAATCCTGCGTGAACTACTGCAGCAACCGGGCCTTTAGTTGTCTCGCTTATTTTGATAGCTTCGGCATATTTATGTTCTTTGATAAGAGGAATAATCTTATCTAAGAACTCATTTACATTAATTTTAGCGTATGATAAAGAAACTAATTTCCAGATAATAGTAGCAATAGCCCAGATTAAAAGAACTAAGATTGGCCACATTGTGAAACCACCATTAATGAATAAATCAACGAATCCACTACCTAAGATTTTACGAGCAAACATTTCAAAACCACTCATGCTTGGTGATTCATCAAATTCAACTACATCATTTGTAGTAGTGCTAGCGGCATTGTCAGTAGTAACATCTGATACTGTTGTTTGCTCTACGGCAGTCCCTTCTACTGCATCCTGTGCTAAAGCCAATGTAGCAAAACCGCTTAACATTGCCATTATCATTATTATTGCTAAAAATTTTTTCCTCATTTTTCCTCCTAAATTATACATTTTTTATTTTTTTTTAGAAATTAAATGAAACGCCAAGTTTTAATGTTCTGCCTTGGGTTACATTTGCTGGATTTGCGATTGCACTTTTGTAAATTTCAACGATTTCAGCAGCTTCATATTCACCTGAACTTACATTATAATATGTACCTGTTTCTTCATTAAATGCATAAGTACCGTCGTCTTTAGGTGATCCTGTTTTTCCATATACATAATTAACATTTTCTTTGTTGAAAAGATTATCTATAGTGCAATAAACACGGAAAGAAGCTTTATCATTAAGATAGAATTTTTTTGTAAGTTTCAAAGTAGCATTTGAAGTTGATGGCATTAATTCACTATTTGTATCCATAGCAGTTCCGTCAGCATTCAATGGTGTATAAGGTGTTCCGCTTTGAATTGCATAAGAGAAATTCGCAGAGAAATCATCTGTTAAAACTGTAGGAACTAAATAGTCTGTAAATGGTACGAAGAATTCTTCATCTTTTTGAATTTTAAAAGTAAGATTCAAATTATAACTATGGCGCATATCCCAAGGAAGAGGGAATTCACGTAAACTTTCGTTTGTGGTTACACCTGAGTTATTTCCTGAAGCCCAAGCTAATGAATATGATGTTGATCCTGAAATAAAGTTTGAGAGCATTCTAGAAAGATTAATATCAATACCACGTGCTGAACCATAATCTTCAGAAGTATATTCATACCAGCTAATTGTTTCATCATCCGGAGCATATACTTTTTCTAAACTTACATAATTATAAATATTTTTGTAATATGTTGTAATATCCATTACATAGTTTTCAGAAAGTTGCTTGTTCAAACCAACTTCATAAGTAACTGTGATTTGTGGTTCCAAATCAGGAGTTCCCACAATAACATTTCCACTATTTAAGATAGCATCTTCAGGTGATGAAGTTGTAAATACATACTGCATTTGTGGTAACTGATTTTGGTAGTTATACGCAAAATGCAAGACACTTTTTTCAGAGATTGGATGAGAAATACCCAATCTAGGTGAAACCATCATTTGGAATCTTTCATCTTCATCAAAATCTTGCCATTCTTCTTTATTGTTTTTTATAGTTTTGTATTTTTCACCAAGATACCAGAAGTCAAAACGAACACCTGCATTAACGTTCATACCTTCAAATTCCATTTTATCTTGGAAATAATAAGCAAACTGCCATGGGTCAGCTTCATAACCGTCTGTTGAACCTGAAGCTGCAATAGTAGCATCATAAAGATCATCAAGGTTATAAAGTGGAACATAAGTAGAATCTAATTCAACAAACATAGAATCTGCAGGTATGCAAGATTGTAGATAAGTTGAGTATCTATTGACATCAATAATCCAAGGATTGCTAAGCTGATCTTTCTTGATTGAGTGCTTAATAACTTCAATACCGGTTTTAAATCCATGAATCAAATTGTATTGATATTCCAAATCTGCTTTTGTTGTGAAAATAGTATTTTCATCATTAACGTTGCTACCATAAACAGAACCGGGACGAACATAAGCTGGAACAGGCTCTGTGTTATTATCGGCCATAATTTGCCAATCATAAATAGCATCTTCACCGTATAAGAAGTCATTTGCCGGGCTTAAAAGATAATCTATACCTGTATTCAAATAAATATCATTAGGATCTTCTAAGATGAAGTTTTCAGGACGTTTCACGAAATAATCTTCAACATCAATTCCAACAGGTCCTTCAACAACCTCTTTGTGGTAGCGACTTGCTTTTACTTTAAGAGTAGTTTGAGGATTGAAAGTGTGGTCATAAGTCACAATGTATTGAGACTGTTTAGACTCACCGGTTGCATAATTTTCTAACGCATAACGCCAAAAATGAGAATATGGGGTATAATCGGAATAATCCCCACGTACAGCAAATGTAACAGTTTGACCCGGTTTGATATTGTATTTTGTTTTAAAGTTATAATTATACATGTTATAGTTTCTTGAATCTAAATCAAATCCAAGGAAAGATTCTCTATCTTCATAAGGATCATATTTAGAGAATTTATCATCGGTAAGATATTTTAATTCACTAACAGGATCAGTAACATAAAGATCATGATAACGAGAATCATGTGTCATTAATGCTGCATTAAAATAGAAAGTGAATTTATCTCGCAGAGAAGAAACTAATGGAGTAAGAACAGGACCACCAATTGCAAATTTAATTTGATCTTGGTTCGAATGATAGATTGGTAAGAAAGCATCGTCAGGATTATCGTAATCAACTAAGTGATCAGATGCAAATTCAATCTTACCTGAATATTCTGCAGAACCACTTTTTGTAACGATATTAACGATACCGGATTGTGCGTTTCCATATTCAGCAGTAAAACCACCAGTCATCACTTTCATATCTGCAATAGCGTCAGTATCGATTTCCATTGCTTTTCCACCGTCAACAGGGTCAGATACACTCATACCATCAACAGAGTAAACTACTTCGTTTGAACGACCACCACGAACGTGAAGTTCACCGTTTTTTTGAACAGCACCAGCAGAGGTTGCAATTAAACCGTCAATATCAGAAACAGCAATATCTTCGATATCATCAGCAGAAATTGTGCTGCTAGAAGATGTATTGGTTTTACTAACTAATTCTGTTTTACGCTCGGTTACAACGAAACCTTCTACTTCAATAGTAGTTTTATTCAAAGAAATATTAACCACAGTGGTTTCATCAAGGTTAACTTTAACACCAGTAGTCTTACTGGCTTGATAACCCATTTGAGAACAAATCAAATTATATGTTCCTGGTTGAACATTGATTATGATATATGTTCCGTTTTCTTTTGTCTGGGCACCTTGTTGGAGCCCTTCGATTAATACGTTTGCAAAAGGTACAGGATCACCATTTTGGTCTTTGACCTTTCCAGCAATCTTACCAGTAGTACCAGCAAACAGTGCCACATTAGCCAATAAAGCTAATACTAACAAAGCAATTATTTTTTTTTGCATTAAAATTATCCCCCTTAGGATAGTTTTTTTTTTAACAAAAAATGCCTTTATAAAGTATCGTGTCAATACTTTTTAGACTATTTTTACCTTTAGACTTATCATTTCCTTTTATTCCACTCATCTGTCAAGTATTTAGTATGAAGTAATCGTGATGAAACCTCTATTTCATAGTGTGATAATTCATTATGATTGGAAAAAAAGTCTTCATTCCAAGATTTTTTAAAGCCTCGTTCAAGGCATTCTTGGGCTTGTGCATAGTTGACCGGGTTTTGTAGGACGGAATTTACCGTAATTGTTTTTCTTTTCAAGAAGTTAGAAAGTTGTAACTGCTTTTTTTCGGATAGGTTTGGTAACAAAAATGCAATTTGACTTTGATCGTTGTTTAGTAAGATAGATCCATGTTGTAAAAGA
>Ga0256842_1002704_pt1 | contig 12396 bp, 10 predicted proteins | sample 4559240metaG_FD_185973 | JGI IMG/M metagenome (GOLD analysis project Ga0256842, IMG submission 185973) | Hydrothermal vent microbial communities from Guaymas Basin, Mexico - 4559-240 | ecosystem: Environmental > Aquatic > Marine > Hydrothermal vents | place: Mexico: Guaymas Basin | collected...
GCAACAAATGGTTGTCAGGATACTGTGGTGATAGGCTCAATGTTTACAGATATGATAACAGATAATAACCTAAACTATGCAAATGACGCAATTAGACGAATGAATGAAAAACTAGGAGAGATGAGTGACCAACAACAAGTTTGTGCTGATTTAGTTTTTCGCTCATACAAAGCATCTATGCAGAACTTTGAAAATAAAAAGAACGGTAAAGATGAAGAACTTCATCTTTATAAAATGACTCAAAGTTGTGAGGCAATTAACTCATAGCCCGAAAAATTACAATAAGTTTAATTTGACTCAAGAAATACATTACTATTATCAATACCTAAAATATATTTTAATTCATAGATATTGTTAGTAATATATTCAAAATCTTCACGATTATCATCATTTGCTACAATCAAAAGTTCATCACCTAGTTGTAGCTGCATATGATTATCGGGCATTAGAAATATCTCTCCATCTCTTTTTAAGATAAGATAAACTATATGAAGTATATCTTCTCTGTTTTCTCTTGAGCGTCTTAGCTTTGCTAAAGAGATATCAGTTCCTTTTTCAAGTTCTAAAGACAGGGCATACATATGTTCTTCATCTATTATGGTTTCAAAATAGTTTGGGTTGAGTCCAGTCATGTTGTTTAACATCTCAACTATTATTTTTGCCCACTCCTCATCTTTTTTTCTAACCTCTTTTATAAAAAGTTCAGATAATGGTTTTGAGAGATGATTGTAAGTAGAATCTGCTAAGATTTGTTCAAGTATATATATTTTGTTTATCTTAGCTGCTTGAAAGATATTTAAATCCTCCAAAGTATTTTCTCTTGCTACTGTAAATATATTTTTATTTAAAGATTTTGCTTTATTTAGTATGGTTAGATTTAACAAGTCATCTTTTGTAGCAGCTATTATACAAACAGCATCCTCTACCCCTAAGTCTAAAAGTTTTTGTTTATCTTCATTATCACCAAAGATTGTAGTCTTCTTAGTTTTTGCATACTCTTTTGAATCAATAGTATATAACTCATACTCAATATCGGCTTTTTTTAGTCCATACTCTATAGCTTGTCCCATACGACCATATCCACAGATGATATACTTACCTCTTGGAAATATATCTCTTTTTCTAAGTTTTAAACTATGACCATACATCCACATCTCTAAAAGCCAAATATGTGGAGCAGTAATACTATAAAAAATTCTTTTTGAGATTATGTCAAAAGGGTTTTGTATATGTTTAAGATCCAGAGATTTAAAATGCTCAAGATGTTGCTTTGAACTTGCTTTTACTATAACATTTACTTTTTTATTTAAAAGTTTACATATTGTTGCGATTTGTGTATTTTTAGTATCGTTAGCAAATAAAGATATAACTCCAACACAATTTTTATCATGAATTCCAGCCATTTTTAGCATCTGTTGTTTTGTAGCTTCTCCAACATAAGCAGGTACATGAGGATAAAAATCTTCTAAAATAAGCTCATCAACTTTAGCTTCATCCCTATCTAAAACAACAACTCTATAATCATCATTATTTATACGGTTTATTATACTTTTTGTTACACTATTATAACCAAGAATGATAAAAAATTTCTTCCCCAATCCAGCTACTTGTTTTGCAAATCTATTACGATTTATAGCTTTTCTCAGAGCATCATCTTGAACAATTGCAACAATAGTACCGATACCATAAAACCACCCAATTACAGTAATGTATATCATAGCACTAACCCACATTCTTTGTGGATAAGTAAAGGTGTATGGAGCTTCCCCAAACCCTATAGTACTAGCCATATAACTTACAAAATAAAATGCGTCAAAAAAAGTCATATGGTACTCTTTACCAGCATCATCTAAACCTGGGATTAGTATTAGACCAAGTATAGATATGGAAAAAGTAACGAGTATAACTAAAAAAGGAACTCTTAATCTTTTAAGAATAATCCAAAATATTTGTTCATTCATAATATAAAACTATCTTTTTGACTTTGAAGTATCACTTATAAATAAGATTACAGAAACAATATTTGCTAGTAATGCACCACCAGCAAGTGAGACTATTGCCGTTGTTGTCTCTGGATTTAAGCCACCAAACACATACTCAGCTAATGCCCAAATAGTTGCCGAAGCAACAAGCTGTATATCTGCTACAAGACTTGTTGCAAGTAAAACTGCTCCAAGTTGTGTTTTATCTCCAAGTTTTAAAACAGTAGCTACCAAGTTTATCACGATAGCAGCAAAAAGCTCAAATGAACTATGTTCAACTATGATAGTTGGATCACCGTAAAAAAAACCAAAGTTGATAGTCATAGCAAATATAAAGAAAAAACCTGACACAATTTTATGCATATTCATATATAATCTCCATTTTTAAAACCAATTATAACACCATTAATCTTTAATATCTAATAATACTAAAAATAAAACTTGTTATAATTATACAAAGGAAAATAATGAATAATCTATTTAAGAAAAAACATGAACTTTGGTTACACATAAATTTTGCATCGTTTGCTATAAATGATGAAGAGATAAAGTCAAGGCTTTATGATTTTGCTCAAATTGCTTTTAGACATATGAAGTGGGTAGCCAAAGATTTGCTAGATAGTGGTGATGACTACAACTATGACAGAGATATGATGTTATATAAGACTACGACAGTATTTCAAGTTGTACAAAAGCTTCAAGAAGTCACACAAGATACTATGAAACTTTATCCTGATAATATTTTAGGAAATAGACTTAAAACAGATGATATATATTTGCTTGAATATTTAGAGCAAATTTTAAAAGATTCTTATAACGACAAAGAGGTAACTGCTTTTAATATGAAAAGAGAGTGGTTAGATAAAAACTTAGCACAAGATCAGATAGATGCACTTACTTTGTTTTTGTTTGAAGAGTCTTACAAGGAGTATGAGCTTATTTTAGTATATGCATTTATGCAAGCTAGAACAAAGGATTTAACTCAGTTTGATGTATTTCAAGACCTAATTGATGAATCACACTTTCACCTAAAATCATTTGCAAATATGATGGCAAAGATGGGAATTTTAGCCCTTCCAAGAGAACTTCATGAGATGACTTATGTTATAAAAGACTTAGATCAATTTGTAAAAGATGGCATAGCTGAGGAGGAAGCTGCAAAAGTGATGTGTAAAGAGTTAAGTGATGCTATTAAAGATGAAGAGTTATCTAAGTTCTTTGACTTTATTAACTACCAAGAGAGTTACCATATAGAACTTATGAAAAGACTACTTTAAATAAGCAGTCTTTAACCTCTTAGTTTATTCCATAACATACCTATATATTCGTGCATTGCCACTTGTGAATCAACAATATTTCCAGCATCAGGATGTGGAAAATAAGAATTAATTTTTCTTTTTCTAAAAGCTGTTGGTGCAGCTATTGGATGTAAATCCAAAGATTCAAAAAGCCCCATTGAACGAGGCATATGAGTTGCTGATGTTACAAGCACAAAAGGCTTATCACCCACTAAAGTTTTAGTAAATTTTGCTTCCTCTGCCGTATCTTTTGGCTTACCATTTATAATCATATCTTCTTTTTTAACTCCAAGGGCTAAGGCTAGATTAGCATTCATTTGGGCAGTTGTTTCACTTGTAGTTCCAGCGTAACCTGTAAAGATTAGCTTAGAGTTTGGTGTCCGTTTATGTATTATTATACCCTCTAAAACTCTTTTCATCCCATCACTACCAATCATAGAAGATAGAGGCTGAGTAAAGTCATCATTATGCCCAGAACCTAGGACATGTATGTAAGTAATCTCCTGCTTATATTCATATTTAGGATATTTATCTTCTAAGTTTTTAACTAACATATTTGAAAATGGTGTGTATGAAAACAAAAATAATAGAAAAAATCCAAGACCCAAAAATCTTTTTGCATTTTTCTTTGTCTTTCCATATTCAGTATATAAAAAATAAATTCCTATTGCTAAAAGTGTAAATACTAACCCAAACGGCTCAACAAAAAAAGTTATCAACTTCTTTAAAAAAAATCCCAATTCCATCTATTTCATCACCCCATTTATTTTATTTACTACTTTTTTATCCCAAAGAAGTTCCTTATGACTCAAACCATCTAACTCTTCGTAATAGACTAGATTTTTAATATTTTGCTTCAAATTTCTAGCATTTTGTATATATGTTGTTTCATCACTTTTGCTAACAAACAGATAGGTATCGGCATCAATATCTTGGACATATTTTTTTGTATTAAATTTATAGTGAAATATACTCTTCAGGTCTATATTTTTTAAAAATTTATATTTTACTTTTGCTAACTCTTCAATACTATCAAAAGCACCAACTAAAAACAATGCTCTACATGTAGAGATAGTTGCAACATATGAAGCTACACTTGAGCCAAGAGAGTAACCAAGTATATAAAACGAACCATAGTTTTTCTCTACAAGTTTGGCTACATGTAGAGCATCAGAGTTAACGTTTTGCTCATTTAATTTACCCTCACTTCGTCCGTAAGAGCGGTAGTTAAAAGTAATTATGCGTATATCTGGATAAAAACAAGAAAGTTTTTTTATAGTTCCAACAGCATCATGCGCACGACCTGCAAAAAATAGCATAGTTGCTTTAAAATCTTTAGGCTGATAAACAACACCCTCAAGCTCAACACCATCATCAGTATTTATACTAAGCATCTCAAAATTTTCATTCAACAAATCTTCTCTATAATAGGTTGGAGAGAATATCATATACCATTGCCACTGATAAAATACAACATACAAAACACCAAAAGTTAAAAGTAAAAAAACTATATATATCATAACTGCCTTTATTTAATGTTCTCAACTTTCACACATAGATTTCAATAAATCCATAAATTCAAATTGAGTATTAAAGCCCATAAATAAGCACTTTTTAGTATAACTTTGTTACCACAACATCAATATACAAGACTTATTTTATCGAACTCGCAAATTATATCAACTCTGCTATGAAGAGCATATTAAAGAACCCAATACTAGAAGTTTTAACTGAAATAAATATTTTAAAAATACTCAAGCAGAGTAATTTTAGTGATTCCTTATAAAAAATTAGATAAAATCAGATAAGATTAAATTTATTGGAGTAGTAGATGACAACAGATTGCTTAAACTATGAATCTAGTATCAGTAGTATTATTTCAGCGATGTACATTAAAAATGATGTTCCGTTTATGGACGCTATGAGTTTACAACTTGCTAAAACTTTAAAAGCAGACCATGTGCTTATTGGTAAACTACAAAAAAATAAATTTTCAGTTAAAACACTTTCTCACTGTATGGATAATAAGATTGTAGATGGGCTTGAATATACATTGAAAAACTCACCTTGTGAGATTGTATATGAGGGGAAAGTAGCTGTTTATCCTAAACATGTTACTCATAGTTTTCCTTTAGATCAAGATTTAATAAACTTAAAGATTGAAGGTTACTCTGGAATTCCACTTTTTAATGATAAGGAAGAAACATTTGGAGCTATAATAGCTTTATATCGAAAGCCCATAGAAGATCCAGACTTTGTTTCTTCCATAATGACTCTATTTGCCAAGCAAATAGCAAATGAAATAGAGAGACAACAATATATACAAGAGATAGAGAGCTTAAATAAAACACTTGAATCTAAAATAGAAAAAATAAATGAAGAGATTGAAAAAAATAAGGAAAAAGGAAGGCAACTCCAACAACAATCAAAACTAGCCCAAATGGGGGACATGATTAGTATGATAGCCCACCAATGGAGACAACCTCTAAATGTAATCAGTGCAGTAGGAATAAATTTATCATTACTCTCAAGCATGAATATATTAAAGGATGAAAAAGTTCAAGAAAGTAGTAAATTTATACAAGAACAAATTCAGAAGATGTCTTCAACTATAGATACTTTTATGAACTTTGTAAAACCATCAAAAGAGTCAAAACCATTTAAACTTCTTCATACAGTAGAAGAAATAATGCAAATAATGGGAACTCAACTAACTAACCATAATATAAAAGTAAATATAGACTCAAAAAATGAAAATATCTCAATAGTAGGACATGAAGACCTACTAGAACAAGTAATAATAAACTTACTATCAAATGCAAGGGATGCTTTTGAGGAACAGACTATTGAGAATAAAAATATAAATATAATAATAGATATGAAAAACAGTATTCCAACAATAACCATAGAAGATAACGCAGGTGGAATCCCACATGCCATACAAGAAAAAATCTTTAACCCATACTTCACAACAAAAGAACGGGGTAAAGGAACTGGGATAGGTTTATATATGAGCATGGATATAATGAGAAAAAGCTTTGGTGGAGATTTAGTTTATAGTACTATTGATAATGGTAGTAAATTTGAGATTGTTTGTGGAATGAGAAAAGAAAATATTAACTAATTATTTTACACATTAAAGAAATGTTATTGCTAGATAATGCAGGAAGAATACCTTAAAACATGATAGAGTAAGGGTAAAAAGATATGATTTGAAAAAAAAAGACAAATTCCACTATTTGAAATTACCATAAAATTTTTTGTTAGTCATAAAAAATATATTTTTAACAAAATCAAGTATTTTCACTTAATTTTAGCTTAAATCTGAATCTCTAAAAGCCCTATTTTATGTTTAGGGAATTTATAGTATAATTCCAAAAAAATAATATAAGCACTTTACAGGATAAGCAATGCAAGCATTTGGAAAATTTATAACAAGCATAGATTTAGAATACATAGATGAACAATATATATATATTCAAGAAAAAGATGAAAAGATTACTACTGAAGACTTAGAGCAAATGCTTAAGAAAAAGCGTAAAACTGTAGCTGGGACTATCTTTTTATACAACCCAACTATTGCACCACTTGGTTATAGTAGTGATGCATCATTAGAATCTCAAGGTTATGAGTTTAATGGTCAGTTTGACGAGTTAGAGTTTGACAAAAATTGTGGACTTTTTTCATCTGCTTTAAAAGATGGCTATCGTGGAAAACTTGTAGAGATCAAATACCTTTTTGCATTAAATAAGCCAAATATTGAACCAACACCAATACTTGAAGAGTTTGATGGTGATTTAGACCGTTATGCATCAGGACAACTTACTCGTTATGATAAAAATATAAACTATCAAGATATCCCAAATATTCGTCTAAGTGGTAAGTTTGTTTTCTTTGCTTCAGGAAATAAGTATGACAGACACCATAAAGCTATCATCATCTATGCAAGAGCTTTATCTGAGCAAGTTCAAAAACTTGGTAAAGAGATTCACTTTATGTATGATAAAAATTATGATTTAGAAGAGTCTAAGGAACGTGCTTACTTTTTACCAGCTATTGCTGGTGGAAAACTAAAAGATATCCGTGCAAATGCTTTTAAAAAGTGTTTCTCTACAAATCCACCAACTACTATAAGGATAGGTTAATTTCTAACCTTAATTTATGTTTGTTTAATTATCATAGTGTAAAATTGTAACATGATTATTTCTGATTTAAACAGCTCCGATATATCTGTCGCAGAATCTATTATTGATATTATACAAGATAACGAAACAGAGATTATAGAAGACTACAACAATAAAGAAGATTTAGTAGCCATAAAAAAAACTCTTAGAGATAAAATATTTTCTTTCATAAACTCAAAAACAGTAACTGCAGATAAGAAAGATTTAGTAAAATTTTGTATTCGTGAATACTTTGAACTTGAAGATCGAGATATAATAGTGATACAAAAAAATCAAATTATTATTAAACTCTTAGATGATCAAAGCATACATGAAGTATCTGAAGATGAGAAGTGTACTATTGCTGGTAGATATAATGGTATAAATGAAGATGATTTAGAATCTTTTTATAATGACGTTTTTCTTCAAGAAGATAGTGAAGATTTTTTTTATCTTGTAGCAGATATATTTGTTAGAGAATACCTTATAGGCAAAGAACTTGATAACAATACTTATGAACAAAATGTTTTTCCAATTATACAATCAATCATAACTAAAAAACTGGAAGAAACTTTTGATCACAATGAAGAGTTCTTTAAAGGTTTTTCTGGTTTTGTCTTTAGAAAACATTTTAAAGAAGTTTTTGTCTATATTGCTGATTTTATTTTAAATAAACTAGCCGAATCGAATGACTTCATAATTAATTTTTTAAAATACTACTCCCTAAATGTAGTTATAGTAAACGGAAAACGCTACAAAGTTCCAGCAATAGAAGCAGAAGATGGTTGGAAATGGAATGTAGCCTCTATGATGCCTGTTATAAAAGTTTTTATTAAGGCAGATACTGCAGTATATACACTTGAAAATGAGATAAACTCCCTAAAGGCAAAAACTCTAGAGTATCATATATCCAATATATCCCCAGTCGCTTATAATTCTAATATAAAAAAAGAGATAGACATAATAAGACAAGAAGTTCTTTATGAAGCAAAAAGATTAGATGCTCATGTATTAGTTCTAAAGGATGATATTCAAAATAATAAACTAAAAAAAGAGATACAAAAGATAAGACAAAATATTGAAACTATGCGTTTAAATATAAAAAATTTAGAAGAGAAAATCATCCCAAAAGATAAAATTATAAAATACACAGATTTAAAAAGAGACTTAGACTCAAAAGTTAGATATAAAGAGAGAGAAGAGATAGTGCTAAAGAAAAATGAAAAAACATTTAATTCTATAGCTAATGCTTTAGTAAAAGCACTAACTTCTAAAAAGATAGCACTAAATTAACTAAATACTTACCTCTTTTATATCAGCAATTTTTAAAATACTTTTATAAATAGAAGCTACTAAAGATTTTCTGTTATTTTTAACAGTAACATCTTCAACATTAACCATTACATCATCAAAAAACTTATCAAGTTCAGGTTTAAGCCCTAATAGTGCATCAAGTTCCTCTTCATAAGAGTTATATCTACATGTAGAGACCTCTATGTATCTTACATGTAGAACTTTTTCAGCCTCCTCTTCAAATAGTTCATGATCTACAATCATATCTTTTGACATATCCATATCTTTAGTTATGTTTGCCACACGTTTAAAAGTTGAGAAAGACTCAGCAAAACCATCACTATTTACCATAGTATCAAGTGCTTGTATCTTTTTACCCATTGCTAAAAGTTCTCGCTCACCTGAAGCTAAAACTGCCTCAACTATAGAAGGATTTACTTTATAGTATTGTTTTACACGCTCTAAGAAAAAGCTCTCTAATTTAGAAAACTCAAACTCATTATAAGATGATGCTAACTCTTTTAAAGTTTTAACTATATCAAACTCTAAATTATGTTCAGCAGTTATACGAATAAGACCATTTACAGCACGACGAAGAGCAAAAGGATCACGTGAGCCTGTTGGGATTTGATTTACACTAAACATCGCTACTAAAGTGTCTAACTTGATACTCATAGCAACAATAGCACTCATTTTAGTTGATGGTAAGTCACTATCTTCACCATCTGGCAAATACTGCTCTCTTATAGCTGTTGCTACATCTTGACTATATCCTGCTTTAAGTGCATAGTATGAACCCATAATCCCTTGAAGGTCAGTAAACTCATAAACCATCTCAGACATTAAGTCGGCTTTTGCAAGAGTTATAGCCTTGTCTAGTTCAGTTTTATCTGCATCTGGAGTATAAAGTTCAAAAAGTTTGTTTGCTATAATTTTTTCACGCTCTATCTTATCTAAAACAGTTCCAAGACCTTTAAAAAATGTAACTTTTTCAAGTCCATCAGTACTTAATCCATTTTTTAAATCATTATCCCAAAAGAAAAGTCCATCAGCTAAACGAGGTCTTAAAACTTTTTCATTTCCCTCTACAACTTTTGTAAAATCATCTGTAAGTGCATTTGATACTACTACAAATTTATTTTGAAGTTTACCATCTTTAAATACTGGAAAATATCTTTGATGCTCTTTCATAGAAGATATAATAACCTCAGGTGGAAGTCTTAAAAAATCTTCATCAAATGAACCAAGAAGTGCAGTTGGATTTTCAGTAATAGCTACAACTTCATCTAAAAGTTCATCATCAAGTTCAACTGTTAAGTTATGCTTTGTTTCTATCGCTTTAAAATCATTTAAAATTTTCACCATTCTATCTTCAGCAAATAGTGTAACACCACCATCTCTTAAAGTATCGAAGTAATCTTTTGCACCACTGATAGAACTAGCACCAAACTTAGCTATACGATGAACATAAGTCTCTTTAGAAGATTTTACTCCGAAAAGTTCTACATCTACTAACTCATCACCTAAAAGTACATTTACCCATCTAACAGGACGGATAAAACTCTCAGAGTTAGATCCCCATCTCATAGATTTACCAAACTCTAAAGATTTAATCCATTCATTAATGATGCCAGATAAAAGCTCAGTTGAGTTTTTACCTTTTACATCTTTTTTATAGTAAAGTACCTCTTTGCCACCTTTTTCACCGCGACCTATCTCGCCTAGTGAAACTCCACATTTTTTAGCAAAACCATTAGCTGCTGGAGTTGGCTCACCATCTTTAAAGGCAACTGCTACAGGAGCTCCAAAAAACTCCTCTACGCTATCATCTTGAGAAGTTTTAAACTCTCTATGCCACATAACTAAACGGCGAGGTGTATAGTAAAATTCAAACTCACCTAAAAGTGCATTTTTTTCTAAAATAGCTGCATACTTTTTTTCAATATTTTTTAATTCTTTTAAAAGTGGAACTGCCGGAAGCTCTTCAACACCGATTTCAATTAGTAATGGTTTTAACATTTGTAGACTCTTTATATTATTATGAATGCGATTTTATCTATTTATTTGTTAAGAAGTGCTTTATTAATTATTTCTTAAACAAGATAAATATACTCTTGTATATGTTTAGCGCAAAGTTTTTCAAGTTATAATGTCACATAAATTTTAAAAACACACAAGGAATTAATATGCCAAAGATTAATAAATACGAAAATATAGATAACGTTGAGCGTGAAGCTAAAAAAGATTTAATTGACCGTCACTCACCATTTATCACAGTTGCTGGTGTTGCTAAAAAAGGCGAAATGCTTGCAGTAAATGTAAAAATGGGGCAAGAGTATACTCACCCTGACGATTTTGATCACTTCATTGAGTCTATCACTCTTTTTAATGGTGATACTAAACTAGCGATGGCTTCTTTTGTTCCAGGTACACTTGGTAATGAAAAATCTCATTGTGAAGTTACTTTTAACATTCGTCCAATGGGTAAAAAACTAGATCTTATTGCACATGGTTACTGTACAAAACACGGTATCTGGGAATCTACACCTACTATTGTAGAAATCATTCAATAATAAAAAACTACTTTCTTACTTTTTGCATCTGATCTATGATTTTAACAACCACTAGATCTGATGTAATATTAATAGATGTCCGCGCCATATCCAAGATTCTATCAACAGCAACAATAAGAGCAATATACTCAACAGGAAGACCAATTTGGTTCAGTATAACAACCATCATTACAAGTGATGCACTCGGAAGAGCAGCTACCCCTACACTAAGAGATACTATTGTTACCCCTAAAAGAACTTGTTCTATGAAACTAAGTTCAAGACCAGCTAGATGTGAGATATAAAGAATAGCTACTGTTAAATATGCTGCTGTTCCATCCATAGATACTGTTGCACCAAGAGGAAGCACAAAAGAAGCATTTTTCTTATCAACTCCACCAACCTCTTCAACCACTCTCATAGAAACAGGTAAAGTAGCTGCACTAGAGGCAGTAGAAAAAGCCATAATAGGAGCTTCTCTTACATCTGAGAGATATTTATATGGGTTTGTTTTTCCAAAAACCAAAAGTATTATCGGAAGTATTACTAAGGCATGTATCAATAAAACACTAATAACCATCAATATATATTTCCAAAGATCCAAAATTACACCAATACCTTGATCAGCTATTACATAAGAGATAAGACTAAAGACACCAATAGGAGTGAGTTTTATAACCCACTCTGCCATTGTAAGCATTGCATTTGTAACTGCTGTAAAAAAATCAAGCATAGTTTCTTGTCTATGTTCTTCCAAATGCAAGGATGCTATAGCAAAGAAAATTGCAAAAACAATTATTTGCATTATAGAGCCATTTGTAAGTGAATTAAATATATTTTCAGGGATAAAACTAAGTATCATAGCACTAAGTGAAAATTTGGCTACCTCAGAAGCTTTAGCATACTCTAAACCCTGCGCTGAGACAGGCTCACCTATTGGAAATATATTCATAATTATGATAGCAAGTAGTGTTGCTAGGGCTGTTGTCAGAAGATATAAACCTATAGTTTTTAAGCCAATATCTTTTAAACTATCAAGAGAACCTAAACCAAGTATAGAGATAAAAATACTTGAAAACACCAAAGGAACAACCAGCATCTTTAAGAA
>Ga0256842_1002705_pt1 | contig 12392 bp, 15 predicted proteins | sample 4559240metaG_FD_185973 | JGI IMG/M metagenome (GOLD analysis project Ga0256842, IMG submission 185973) | Hydrothermal vent microbial communities from Guaymas Basin, Mexico - 4559-240 | ecosystem: Environmental > Aquatic > Marine > Hydrothermal vents | place: Mexico: Guaymas Basin | collected...
GGAAAATTCTAAAAAAAAGAGCTATTAGAAAGGAAAGAGAAAAATATATGTTGTCTCATTGGAAAGAACAAATAAAAGCAGATAAGGTTATTTATAGTTTAAATTGAAAAAAACTTTGGTGGGGAATTTGATATAAGTTTCATAAAACTGATATAATTATACATCATACAGCTGTAGATTATAATAGATTTAATACTAAACAAGAAATAGAAAAATATATTAGGTGAGTTTATTATTATCATGCTGTTAAAAAATGATGGGGTGATATAGGGTATAATTTTTTGATAGATAAATTTTGAAATATTTATGAATGAAGAAATGGAGGTGCATGAGTAATTGGAGCAAATTCTAAATGGAATAATGTTCCATCTATTTGAATAGCTTTGATATGAAATTTTCAAATCCAAAAACCTACTCAAAAACAATTAAATGCATTGATTAAATTATCTATAGCTTTATCAAAAAAATATAATATAAATCCTTATTCACAAATTTCTTATCATAAAAAATCAAAAAAGAAACCTTATATTCAAGATGTAATAAATTATGCAATTGTATGACATAAAGATACGGGACATACTGCTTGTCCTGGTAAATATTTGTATGCTAAATTATGATATATTAGACAACAAGTATCTTTGTGATTAAAAAAATATAAATTTAAAATAAATAATTCAAAAATTAAAATAGTATCTTTTAAAAAACAAACAAAAAATATTTATTTGTGAAAGAAATTTTCACTTACAAAAAAAATTGTAGTTAAATTAAAAAATATAAATGATTTAAAAAATTGTGACTCACATATTGTTTGATTAAATGTAAGTTGCAAATGAAATTTATTAATCTTAGAGTGGAAAAGTTATTTTGCTTTTTGAAATAAGTGGATAACTGCTAGTTCAGCTCAATATAATTATAAAATCAAAATTTATCCTATATTTATAGATAGTATTAGGTATTTAATGAAACAACAAGCATTAAAATTTTTATGATGAAAGATAAATACTCATGGTATTATAAAAATAAAACATAAAATTTATTCAAATCAAGTTTTAAATTTAATAAAAAAACCAGTAAAAGTATTATTATATGAATTGTCAAAGTTTAAGCATTATCAGATAAAATGTACTAAAAAATGTACAGTAATAACTTCTAAGTGAATTTATTCTAATATTACTAAATTTCAAATAGATAAATTATCTAATCTTATTGTTTGGATAAATGATAAAATGATTTCTACTAATTCTTTAACTATTTTATGAAATTGATGAGAAATTATATTTACAAACTATAATAGAAAATCTTATGCCTGAATTCCTTGGAATACTTTTAAATGAAATATAGCTATAAAAAAAGATTTAATTAAAGAAATTTGATGAAAGTATAAAAAAGATTTTGTTGTAATTAATATGCTAAATATTGATGATTATCTTGCTTGAATAGCAGAAAGTAATGATCAAATGCCTTTTGAAAAGATAAAAGTTATGGCTTTATTATCAAAAACTTATTTATTATTTTATTTAGATAAAAAAAATCAACAACCTTCTATTCCTACTTGAGCTATTTATAATGTTATAGATGATCCAAGAATATTTCAAAAATATGTCGGAGCTGGATATGAAAGAACTTCAAAATTATGGTCGAAGGCACTTAAGGCAATGAAAGATAAATATTTATTTTATAATAATTATATACCTATTTTACCATATTTTAGTTGTTCTCCTGGATTTACTTTTTCTGCAAAACAAAAATTTTGATGGATAGATACTCCATATTTAGTAAACAATATTGATTTATGAAAATGTAATAAATTTTATTGACATTGAGTATGATTAAGTTGAAAATGAGCTGAATTTTTAGCTAAAAAATGATTAAAATATAATCAAATTATTCAATGGTATTTCCCGTGAGTTGTTGTGAAAACTATAAAATAGATATTTTATTTGTTAAATTATAATAATGGATTTAAAAAAATATATAGTAGAAATACAAGATTTTCCTAAAGAATGAATATTTTTTAAAGATATGAGTCCTATTTTATAAAATTTTGATGTATTAAAGTTATAAAACAATTTAAATAAAATATTTGAAATGTTGATAAAATAGTGTGACTTGATGCAAGATGATTTATTTTTTGAAGTATTTTAGCTTATGAAATGAAACTTCCATTTGTAATGTTAAGAAAAAAATGAAAACTTCCATGAGAGTGTGAAAGTATTTCGTATGATTTAGAATATGGAAGTAATACATTTGAAATACAAAAAAATACTATACAAAAAGGTAAATAAAGTTGCTGTGGTTGATGACTTACTCGCAACTTGATGAAGTGCAAAAGCAGCTTGTAATTTAATTGAAAAACTTTGATGAGAAGTAGATAGTTTAAATTTTGTTATAGAATTAGGTTTTTTAAATTGAAGAAAAAATTTTTGAAATAAAAAAATTCATAGTTTAGTTAAGTATTAGAAAATAAAATTATATATTAAATTTTGTTATATTTTTATTTTTTGTAGTTATATCATTTTTAAAATCTATAGTTTCAAGTCATAAACTTTTATCAATTTGTTTAAGGTATTTGTCTGATCATTTTATGATAGGTAGAGCAATAATTTCTGGTGTTGCATATGGGTGTAATTCTGTTACAGTTTTTTCTATTATTAAGAAGTATTTTGATCTTGTTTGAGCTGTTAATATTAATTCATGATTTTTTTCAATTTTTCAATCCCATAAATAAATTGATTTTATAGTATCTGTAATTTGGACACAACTTACTAATTTTCTGCTTACTAATGCAGCAGATATCTTGTTAGCTGATTCCATATGAGGGCAAGTTATATTTATTTGTATATATTTTATGTATTTTCTTGTTGAATATTCTTTCATTTTGTTTAATTTTTATTTATTAAATTGTTTTAATTATAGGGTAATTTGTTATTTTGTCAAATAAGTTTAAAATTAATTAATAAATTATGAATAAAGAAAAAATAATAACACATTTGCTAGATTTTATGAAAGATGAAATGAAAGGAAATGATGCAGGTCATGATTGGCGGCATATTTATAGAGTTTGGAATTTATCTAAAACTATTTGAAGTGAAGAAAAAGTAGATATGTTTGTTGTAGAATTATGAGCTTTATTGCATGATATAGCTGATCATAAATTTTATGATGGTGATGAGACTATTTGACCTAAAAAAGCTAGGGAGTTTTTATGAAGCTTGTGAGTTGATGAAAATATAATTGAGCATATTGTTAAAATAATAGAAAATATATCTTTCTCAAAAGGTTTAGATTGAAAAAAAGAGTTTAATTCACTAGAATTGCAAGTTGTACAAGATGCAGATAGACTTGATGCACTTGGTGCTATCTGAATAGCAAGAACTTTTGTTTATTGATGATATAAATGAAGACAAATATATAATCCAAATATAAAACCAAAATTAAATATGACAAAAGAAGAATATAAAAAAGATAATTGACCAACTATAAATCATTTTTATGAAAAATTACTTTTATTGAAAGATAAGATGAATACAAAAACTTGAAAGAAAATAGCTATAGAAAGACATAAATATATGGAATGATTTTTGGAAGAATTTTTAGCAGAATGGGAATGAAATAAATAATATTTATATATTAATAAAATAATTTGTGAAAACAGAATATGAAATAGTGTTTAAAAACATTGATAGAGATGAAATTATTGAAAAAATAAAGTTAAGTTAAATAGATTTATTACTAAATATAAAAAATGCTAAAACAAATTGATCCAATCATTGCAGAACTTATTGAAAAAGAAAAACAAAGACAAGAAAATGAAATTGAATTAATTGCATCTGAAAATTATGCTTCAAAGGCAGTTTTGGAAGCAGCTTGAAGTATTTTAACTAACAAATACTCAGAAGGTTATCCTGGAAAAAGATATTATGCAGGACAAGAGTATATTGATAAAATAGAGCAATTAGCAATAGATAGAGCAAAAGAACTTTTTGATGCTGAACATGTAAATGTGCAACCTCTTTCTTGAAGTCCAGCAAATTTAGCTGTTTATCTAGGTTTATTAAAACCTGGTGATACTGTGCTTTGATTAAGTTTGGATCAATGAGGACATTTATCACATGGACATCCATTAAATTTTTCAGGTATTTTATACAATATTGTGCCATATCATTTAGATAAAGAAATTTGAAAAATAGATATGGATGAAGTAGAAAGATTAGCATTGGAACATAAACCAGCTATGATTTTGGCTTGATTTTCAGCTTATAGTCAAGATGTAGATTGGAAAAGATTTAGAGAAATTGCAGATAAAGTATGAGCTATCTTAATGGCTGATATTGCACATATTGCAGGACTTATAGCTTGAAAAGTTTTGGAAAATCCAGTTCCTATTTGTGATGTAGTAACTACAACAACTCATAAAACTTTAAGAGGTCCTAGATGAGCTATGATAATGTGTAAAGAAAAATTTGCAAAACAAATAGATAGAGCAGTTTTTCCAGGTGTTCAATGATGACCACATGAAAACTTAATTGCAGCAAAGGCAGTAGCTTTTTATGAGGCTTTACAACCTTCATTTCATGAGTATGCAAAACAAGTGATAAAAAATGCACAAACATTGGCAGAAGGTTTGAAATTAAATGGTTTTGAAATAGTTTCTTGATGAACAACAAATCATTTATTGCTTGTAGATGTGTTTTCTTCATTATGAGTTACTTGAAAAGAGGCTGAATATGCACTTGAATATGTAGGTTTATCTACAAATAAAAATATGATTCCTTATGACAAAAGAAAACCAATGGATCCAAGTGGAATAAGACTTTGAACACCAGCTGCTACAACAAGAGGAATGAAAGAAAATGAAATGAAACTTATTGCAAATATTTTTACAAGAACATTAAAATTAGTTCAAGATATTAAATGATATAAATCTTCATTAGAAGCAAAAGCAGATATAGAAATTTTTCAAGAAGAAAAAATGATAAATAAGTTAAAAGATCTTAAACAAGAAGTTTTAGAATTGTGTCAAAGATTTCCTGTTTATAAGTAGGATAATAAATGATTATATAAAGATTATTTAAGATGATTATGTTAGTTAAGTGATTAATCAATTTATAATTAATTAAAATTGTTTGGATAACTTTTAAATTATAATGTTTTATTTATTAAACATTTAGATAATAATGGAAAGAAAAAATAGATTAGATTATAATTTAAAGTCTAATTTATCATTAGAAAGTAATGAATTATTGGAGATAATTTCTTGAAAATGGGAAGAGGTATTTAAAAATATAAAAAGTTTAGAGAATTTAAATGCTTTTTATGAAAAACAAAAAATTACTTTTACTAATAAAGATAGTTCTTCAAATTGAATATTATTTTCTAATAAACATAAATTAAAAAATAAAAATGATACAATAAGATATTTTCAATTATTTGTAGAAAATTTTGATAAATATAAAGAATGATACAAATGAGGATTATTTGTTGTAAGAAAATTAGAAGTTATAAAAAGGAATTTAGAAAAGTTATGAGCTAATGTTTCAGATGTTGAAAGAATAATTGAATATTATAAAGAGAAAGAAAATAAATCTAAGAAAAAAACTATTATTAAGTCTAAAATAATTAAAAAGTAAAATAATAAAAAATTAAAGGAAATAAAGAAATTTGTAGAAACTACGAAATATGAAGAAAAGAAGGAAAAGTTTGATATAGAAAAAGAGAAAAAATTAGTTAAAATGAATTTAAAAAATAAATGAAAAAGAGCTGATTGAAAAGCTTGGTATGATATTTGATTGGAAAGATTACTTGATAATAAAAATTTTTTAAATGAGAAAGAATTATTGGAAATTATTAAATGTTTAAAAGTTAAAGATATTATAAAGTATTACAAAAATAATAATTTTAAGAAAACAGATAAAATAAAAAACGAAATATTTAATAATTTATTAGTTTTTAGTAATTTTATACAAATAGATGATAATTCATATTATATTTTTGATGAACTTTATTCATTTGTTTTGTCTCAATTAAGTAAAGATAAAAAAAATGAAATAAAAAAACAAGTAAATATGTTAAAAAAACATAGAGAGTAATATTTTTTTTATAAAAATTTATAATTTTTTCTTATTTATTGAAAAAATAACTTATTTTCTTAATATGAACTTAATTATTTTTAGATATTAAAATATTTTAAATGAATTTAACATTGAAAGAATATATACAAAAAATAGAATATTGAGAAAGTCCAAAAGCTATTTTTGAAAGCTATTTAGAAAAAGCAAAAAATGATTCTTACAATGCTTATGTAAGATTAAATGAATTTGAAGCTAATGAAGAAGAATTAAAAAACACTCCTTTAAAATGAGCTCTAATTGCTATAAAAGATAATTATCTTACAAAATGATATGTTTCTAGTGCAGCAAGTAAAATGCTTGAAAACTATGTTTGTCCTTACTCTTCAACTGTTTATGAAAATTTGGTAAAAAATGGTTGAGTAATGCTTGGTAAAGCAAATATGGATGAATTTGCTATGGGTTCTTCTACTGAAACTTCTTATTTTTGACCTACAAAAAATCCAGTAGATGAAACAAAAATTCCTGGTGGTAGTTCTGGTGGTTCAGCAGCTGCTGTTGCAGGTGATTTAGCTATTGCTGCTTTATGAACTGATACAGGTGGTAGTATCCGTCAACCAGCTAGTTTGTGTGGTGTTGTAGGTTTTAAACCAACATACTGAACAAATTCAAGATATGGTATAGTTGCTATGGCAAGTAGTTTGGATCAAGCTTGAACTTTTACAAAAACAGTAGAGGATGCAGTTATTTTGTCAAAAGCAATTGCTGGTTATGATAAAAATGATGCAACAAGTATAAAAAGAGAAGATTTATCTTCTTGGGATGAAGTTTTAGAGAAAAAAGATTTATCTTGATTAAAAGTTGCTTTACCAAAAGACTTTTTTGGTGAGTGATTACAAGAAGGTGTGAAAGAAAAAATTTTGGAAGCAGTAGAAAAAATCAAAGAACTTGGTGCAACAGTAGAAGAAGTTCAAATGCCTTTGCTTAAACATGCATTAGAAGCTTATTATATAATTATGCCAGCTGAGGTAAGCACAAACTTATCAAGATATGATGCCATAAAATATGGTTATGGTGAAAATACTTTTGATAGTAAAAATATATATGAATACTATGCAAAAGCTAGAAGTCATGGTTTTGGCAAAGAAACAAAAAGAAGAATATTGCTAGGTTCTTATGTTCTTTCAGCAGGTGCTTATGAAAAATACTATGGTCAAGCACAAAAAGTAAGAAAACTTATTAAACAAGAATATGATAGAATTTTCAAAGATTATGATTTGATAATTTGACCAACTTCTCCAACAACAGCTTGGGATTTATGAGCAAAAACAGAAGATCCACTTTCAATGTATTTAGCTGATATTTATACAGTTCCTGTGAATTTAGCAGGTTTACCAGCTATGTCTTTACCAGTAGGTAATGCATCTGATACAAATTTACCAGTAGGTTTACATATTATTGCTGATCAATTTAAAGAAGATAAAATTTTTCATTTAGCAAATGTGTTAGAATCAAAAATAATAAAATAACAAATTTATCTAATGTAACAGATTTAACTGATTTTTTTGTTAAACATGTTAAACTTGTATTTATTTTGCTAATCATGTTTTATGTCAAATTTAGAGTTATTACTTATATTTTCACCAATAGTTATGACAATAGCTCTTTTTTTAATAATTTTTAAACTAAATAAGAAATATAAAAAAGAATGAGATAAATTGGTGAAGAATTAAAAAATTTAGTATATTTCTTTTGTTATAATTTTTTTTTATTTATATATATTTAGAAAAATTAAATAGTAACGATATAAAAATAATTTAAAAAATCTAATTATTTACTAGATTTTTTTTAAAAAATAACTAGACTAGGTTTATTTTACTTATTTTTAATTTTTTTATGGCAAATTTATTTAAGAAAAATATTATAAAAGAAAAATTAGAAAACTTTGAAATTCCTAATTTTGAAGAAAAAATTGAAGTTTTGAAATCTTGGGAAAAATTGAAAGATAATAAAACTCTTGAAAAATCTACTGAAATAGAATTACAATGACCTTTTTGAGGGAAATTTTTTTGAGAAGTTTTAAATTATAAAAGTATTTGAGAAAAAGAATATTCAATGAAATTTGAGCCAAAAGTTCCAGTTTGAGGACAAAAAGCTGATATTTGACTCGGATTTTTTTGAGAAAATATTGATAAAATGAAAGTAGTTGTAGAGCTAAAAGATGCAAAAACTTCTCTTGATAAACCTCAACAAAGAGCAGGAAATTTAACACCAGTTCAACAAGCATTCAAATATAAACCATATTTTAAAGAATGTGATTTTATAATTGTGTCTAATTTTGTAGAAATAAGACTTTATCTTGATAGTTATTATGACTATGAAGTTTGGACTATTGATGAGTTAGTTGATTCAAAAAATAATTATTTTAATTTTAGAAAATTTTATTATCTTCTTTCTAAACAAAATTTAATATCAAAAACTTGAGATTCAAATACTAAATCACTTTTATCAGAGATAAGAATAAATGAAAAAGAAATTACAAAACAATTTTATAAGGAATATACTATTTTAAGAAAAGAACTTTTTGAAGATATTGTTAGGAATAATCCTAATAATAATTTAGATTTTCTTTTAAATAAAACTCAGAAAATAATTGATAGAATTATTTTTATACATTTCTGTGAAGATTTAGGACTTTTACCACAAGGGAAATTAAAATAAGTCATTGATTATTGAGAAAAATCTTTAGCTACTACTTGGGATACTCTTAAAAACTTTTTTAGAGCAGTAGATAAATGAAGTGAAAAACTTTGAATTCCAGATTGATATAATTGATGATTATTTAAGGAAGATACACAATTAAATAATTTAATAGTTTGAGATAAAATTTGTAGAAAATTTATAGATTTATGAGATTATGATTTTGCCGATGATTTATCAGTTAATATCTTATGACATATTTTTGAGCAATCAATTTCAGATATAGAAGAGTTAAAAGAAAAGATTAATAAAGAGGAAGAGGTTAGTTTATCAAAAAGAAAGAAAGACTGAATTTTTTATACTCCAGAGTATATAGTGGATTATATAGTGAAAAATTCAGTAGGAAAAAAAATTGATGATTGGGAGGAAGAATTAAAGAAAAAATATGCTTTAAATGAGAATATATCAGATAAAAATTATACAAAAAGAGCAATTGCAGTTTATACAGAATTACAAGCAAAAGTTAAAAATATTAAAGTTTTAGATCCAGCTTGTGGTTCAGGAGCATTTTTGGTGAAAGTTTTTGATTTTTTAGTTGATAAAAATAAAGAAATTGCCAAAAAATTAGAAGATTTATGAGCAAGTTGATGACTTTTTGCATATGAATATTATTTTAAATCAATCTTGCAGAATAATATTTTTTGAGTTGATTTAAATGAAGAATCTGTAGAAATCACAAAACTTTCTTTATGGTTAAAAACAGCAATTAAGTGAAAGAAATTAGCAAATCTTGATTCTAATATTAAGTGTTGAAATAGTTTGATTGATAATAAGGAAGTTGCTTGAGATAAGGCTTTTGTTTGGAAAGAGGAATTTAGAGAAATTTTTGAAAAATGATGATTTGATGTGATTGTTGGAAATCCACCGTATGTAGTAATTAAAAAAGAAGATTACAATAAATATAAAACATCATCTTGTTTAGATTTGTATGTATTATTTATTGAGTTGTCTTTTAATTTATTGAATTGAAATTGAAAATTAGGTTTTGTTGTACCAGATAGACATATAGTTAATACTGATTATAAAAGTCTTAGAAAATTTTTAGTAGAAAATACTTCTATTACTGAAATTATTCCTTTATGAGATTGAGTTTTTGAAGAGGTAAACATGCCAACAAGTTTATTGTTTTTTGATAAAAAATTTAATGATGATAATTTGATAAAGGTTAAAGAAACATTTGATTGAACTTTTAATTTTTTTAGACAAAAAGATTTTTTAAGTAGTGAAAATTATATATTTTCAATTTTTACAAATAGTAAATGATTAGAAATAGTTAAAAAAATAGAAAATGAATGAATTAAATTACTAGATATTTTAGATAATAGTAGATGAGTTGAAATTTGAAAAAAATCAGAAATTTTATTTGAAGAAAATAATTGAGAATATGTTGAGTTTTTAAAGTGAGAGGATATTAATAGATATTTTTTTAAACCAAGTTGTTTTATAAAATTGTGAGAAAAAAATATAAACTATAAAAACGATGATTTATATAGAAAAAATTCAATTTTAATAAGGAAAACTTGAAATTGAATAAATGCAACTTTTAAGGATAGATACATGTATTTTATTCAAGTTATTTATTCATTTTCTTTAAAAAAGAATGAAAATAGATTTGATGAAAAATATATATTAGCTTTATTGAATAGTAGCTTATATGATTTTTATTATCATTCAAAGTTTTGAGATAAATGAAGAAAAACATTTCCACATTTAACACAAGATAAAATTTTAGCATTATTTATAAAAAATATTCCTCTTTCAGAACAAAAACCATTCATAGAAAAAGCTGATTTTATGCTGGAAAATAATAAAATCTTGCAAGAAAAGGTTAATAAATTCCTAAAAAGACTAAACTCAAATTTTGAAATTGAGAAAATTTCTAAAAAATTAGAAAAATTTTATGAACTGGATTTTTCTGAATTTGTGAAAGAATTGAAGAAAAAGAAAATTACTTTGAGTTTGAAACAGCAAGATGAATGGGAAGAATATTTTGAAGAGTATAAAAAAGAAATCCTTAAATTAAAAACAAAAATTGATGAGTGTGATAGAGAAATTGATGAAATGGTTTTTGATTTGTATGGTTTGAGTGAGGAAGAAAAGGGAGTAGTTTTAGAAAGTTAATTTTTAATTTATGAAAGAGTATGATATCGATTCTACTTGAAGAATGATAAATGCTTTTTCAGTAGAAATAATAGATAAAAAAGAATTTGATTCTGTAAGAGAAAAAAATAATCAAAATAAAATAAAGTATATTGATTTAGAACTATATAAAAAAGAATGATTAGAATATATTTGATATCAATATATGAATAGTGTATTAGCAAATATTTTTTGAAATTATAAAAATAAAATAAATGATATTGTTTATTATTGGAAACCTAATTCTGATTGATCAAAAACTCAAAAAATAAATATTTGATGGGATAAATATATTAAGTTTTCTGATAGAGATGATAAACAAGTACATAATTTATGCTGATATATAAATATAGTTTCTTGAGAATTTAATAAAAATTTAAATGAATTAGATTTGTTATATAAAAAAATAACTAAAATTATTAATTCTGATAAGTGTATTAATATCTTAAATGATAGAAAAAATTTAGATTGAACTTTTGTTCATAATTTAAGAGTTAATTATAATATATTTATTGCAAATATAGTATCTATGTTTGAATATATAGATTTATTTATAGTTATTGAAAATTTATTTTATGAAAAAACTATAGATTGAAATGAATTAGAAAATAAAGAGATAAAATTGAGAGGGCCAAGAAAAAAAAAGATTAGAACCTTATTTCAAGAAAAATCAATTAGATGAAATGTATATATTATATGAAAAATATAAAGATAATAGAGACTTTTTACTTCATAAATGAAATATGGATTTTAGATTTTTAGAAGATAAGAATAATAATATAGTAATTAAAGTTAAAAATGATTTATTAATAAATAAAATTAAAAATGATTATGATAATATAAAATTAATTTTGAATACATTTTTTAATAAATATATAGAAAATATAAATAATAACTAGTTTATTTAAAATTGGCTTTTAGTTTAAAAAATATCGAATTGTTAAATATTTTGACAAAAAAATACTTTTTCTTATTATTTTATTAAATATTTTTATGTAAATTAATTATTTTTATGCAAAAACAATGAGAAAGTAGGATTTTGTCTATCGATAAAATTAAAGAAATAAAGCCTAATTTGGATGCATTAAAGATTATAAATAGTAAACTTTCTGAAAAAGCAGAAATAATTTTTTTTGATATAAAATGAAAAGTATATACACAAATAGTAATAAATTGTATAGCTAAAGAGTTATTACCAATAATAAAATGAAAAGTAGGAATAACTAGTATAATAAATTCAGATTGATGGAAAACATATGATTGATTAGTAGATTTAGGGTATTAAAAACATTATAGGGTACATCATTGAAATAATAAATTTGCGATATGAAAACAACATATAAACTGAATAGAAAGTTTTTGGAGTTTTACTAAAAGAAGATTATCTAAGTTTAATGGTATAAAACCTAATAAATTCCATTTACA
>Ga0256842_1002706_pt1 | contig 12378 bp, 7 predicted proteins | sample 4559240metaG_FD_185973 | JGI IMG/M metagenome (GOLD analysis project Ga0256842, IMG submission 185973) | Hydrothermal vent microbial communities from Guaymas Basin, Mexico - 4559-240 | ecosystem: Environmental > Aquatic > Marine > Hydrothermal vents | place: Mexico: Guaymas Basin | collected...
TCCATCTCGGCATGAATCCGGTTGTCGGTCAGCAGTTGTTTGATATAGGTACAGCTGAAGGCATAGAAGGGAATAAACGGCATATCTTCATCAAACAGTTTGTACCATGCCTCTTTGAGAATGACAGGGTCGGTGCTGCCTTCAGTGAAAAGCACAGGTTTCTTTTCAATCTGGATGGCATTGATAATACTTAGCAGCTGTTCCTGCTCTGAATATTTGATCAGATCGGCGCTAAGCTTCTTGATAGCAACTGTTTTAGGCAAATCGTAGCAATTGACCTGATTATTCTTGATATCGAAAAATTTGATTTTCTGCTTGTCGTGGGGAATCAGGGTGACCGCACTATGGCTGCTCATCAGCAGATGATTATTCTTGGTTGCGGTATCGGTGATCTCGAATACCTGCTTGAGAAAATCAAACTGCCATTCCGGATGGAGGAAGGAATCTGGTTCATCCAGCAAGGTGACACAATTGCGGTCCTTGAACAGTTCCACAATGGAATAGATGTAAACGGATTGAAATTGCCCGTCACTGAAGTGGGCGATGTCGGCATTTACAGCGCCGGTTAATTTCAGGGGAATGGAAATCTCTGCCAGCATCCCTAAAGTTTTCAGATTGTCAAACTGTCTGAACAGCCCTTGAGCGCTGACATCGGTGAATTCGTGCCGGATTTTGCCAATATCGTAATAGAGGATATAACGGTCATCGGAACCGAAATAACCTTCGGAGCGAACCGGGCCGTCGCCCGCTGTGCTGATGCATCCGTGCAAACGGTCGAGAAAAGTTTTGGTGATTCCCTCCGGCTTCCAATAGCGGTCGGTCTCGTCGTTGTACTCGATATCAAAGCGAGAATCAGCGGCATAGGCGGGCCGCTTCAAAACCAGCCGCACTTCAGGGGTGACGGTTTCAATACCCAGCTTTTGGCAGATAAACTGCCGCGCCTTGCAGGCATCGGGCTGCATCAGCAGCACTGCCAGCAGCAACTCCTTGTATTCCGGACCGATGCCAATAAACCGACGGCTCTCGTTAAAGTCGGCTTTCTTGATGCGTTTGCGGAAGGATACTTCGTATTTCTCCACCAACCCGGCCACCGTATCATTGTGACCGGAATAGTAGATCAATACATTGTCCGGCAATGGTGTCTTGCCGATGGTTTTGCGTTCATCACCGTTAATCCTAAGAGCACCATTCTTCCAGGAAAGTTTGGTTTCTCTGCCGTTTATTTCGTAGCTCAGGCGATAGTTGAAATCGCATGCAGCCTTGTCTTTGTCGTACTCGTAGACATGACGAAAGATTTCAATAAAGGCCTCGAACAAATTGGACTTGCCGGTGGCGTTTTTGCCGACAAAGACATCGATAAAACTGTTACCGTCAAAGTCCAGGGTAAAATCTTTGAGGTTTTTGTACTGGCCGATATAAACCGATTTCAGCTGCATGGTATCTCCCTATACCTGCACCATCACGGCATCCAGCAGTTCGGTCTGTGTGCTGGTGGCGACGTCGATTTGTTGTTCCAGTTCGTCGCAGCGGGCCATGAGCTGGTCGATTTTGGCAACGATGCGGTGTTGTTCGGGGAGTGGGGGGACTGGAATGATTAATTCTTCAATACTTTTTTTGGATACAGCAGAAAATGTTGTTCCTGTTGCATATGATTCCAGTTTTTTCCTAAAACCCATCATCAAGTAGTTGACATATATTTCAGGAACACCTGCAACCGGTCTCAAGGCTGCGAGTCCACGCCCTATACAACACTTAATGCTGGCGATGTTGGTAGGTCCTACAGGTGCTCTTACAGATAATAAAATATCATTTGGGTATGCATATTTTTTGGGATTGGTGCACCAATAACGTGGTGATGGATGTTTTTGCCCAAAATCTGCTTTGCCCTGAAAAAAAGGAATCCCTTTTTTCTCTTGGTTGTAATATTTTGATGCTGGACTTTGCCCCATTTCTAGATAAATAAAATTCCCCAATCTCACCCACTCCCAGCCCTCCGGCACCTCATACGGCACTTCCTCCGGCTTGATGGGCGGCAGTTTTTTGGGCTTTCTGATCTTCTTCTCTTTTATTTGTCGCTGTTTTTCCGCCTCGATCTCCTTGAGCAACTCGCTGGCTGGCGGGTCGTTTGGGTCTTGCGGGACGAGTTTTCCCTGCATGGCCAGGGTCAGGATCAGCTCCCGCAGCTTCTTGATGCCGTCCGGAGCGGCAAAGGCGGTCTCGAAATGTTTTTCCAGCAGGCAGACGGTCTGATTATTCATGGCCACCTTTCCTGTTCTGGTTCACACGAAGGCACGAAGACACGAAGTCCTGTTTCCCATTAACGATGCGCTTACAGCCTTCCTTGAATGTGGCCGTACCAAAATTTATGAGCAAACCGAGAGGAAGGTTCAACAACCGCAGATAGGTTAAAACCTGTTTGAAATGGACAGGAGCAAGTTTTTCTACCGACTTCAACTCAATCAGTAAAATGTCCTCGACGATCAAATCTGCTCTGAAACCTTCATGGATGGTAAGTCCCATGACTTCGATTGGGATAGCTTGCTGACGCTTTACCCTTAAGCCCTGTTTCTCCAAGAGTTTTTCCAACACCATTTCATAAACGGACTCCAGCAGCCCGGGCCCGATTTCTACATGCATCCTGTAGGCACAATCCACAACAATTCTGGATATTTCTTCCTTGTCCCTTCGTGTCTTCGTGCCTTCGTGTGAGATATTACCCTTATTCATGATTCATGCCCCGCCAGTTCCTTCTCGATCTGTTCGATGCTGGGCAGGCTGGTCTTGAGTTCCTCGGGCAGGGATGCCACCAACTGGTATTCGGCGATGCCCATGGGCCTGTTGTTGTCACGCAGGGCATATTCAGCAACCACCTTGTTTTTACTCTTGCAGAGAAGAAGACCGATGGTGGGGTTGTCCTGATCACTTTTCATTTGTTCATCAACGGCAGTGAGGTAAAATCCCAACTGCCCCAGGTGCTCGGGCTTGAATTTCCCGGCCTTGATTTCAATCACCACGTAACAGCGCAGTTTCAGATGATAAAAGAGCAGGTCGAGATAGAACTCGTCTCCACCCACGTCAATCAGCACCTGGCGGCCTACATAGGCGAATCCGGCTCCCAGTTCCAGCAGAAATTGGGTGATATGTTCCACCAGGGCGGATTCGACCTCACGTTCCTGCGCCTCATTGGTCAAGCCAAGAAAATCGAATCGGTAAGGATCTTTCAGGGATTCACGGGCGAGATCCGACTGCGGTTTGGGCAGTTGCTGCTCAAAATTGGTGACGGCCTTGCCCTCGCGCTCCAGCAGACGGGTTTCAATCTGCATGACCATAACATTGCGCGACCAGCCGTGCTCAATCGCCTTCCGGGCATACCAGAGCCGCTCTTCCGGAGAGTTCAACTTGTCAAGCAGAGTGACCAGGTGATACCAGGGTAATTGTGCAAGCAGCTCCTGCACAATTACGGCATCTTCCCATGCCGCCGCAAAGGCGCGCATATACTTGAGATTGCGCGGCGAAAACCCCTTCATTTCCGGAAAGGCCGTGCGCAGGTCATGGGAAAGGCGGTCAATGACCTTGGCGCCCCATCCCTGTTCTGCCTGGCGGGCCAGAATGTCGCGGCCGATCTGCCAGTACAACAGGATCAACTCCCGGTTGACCGCCAAGGTTGCCCGTTGCCGGGCTGCGTGGATTCTGGCTTTCAGTTCCTCAAGCCACTTGCCGTACCATTCTGGCGGCTCCATCAAGGAAACTGCCTTTTCGTTCATTGCCGTCCCTCCAGGGCCTGGATCAGTTCCGCTTTCAGGGCGTTTTGCGCAGCTTCAAGCCGGGCGGATATGTTTTTGTATTCCGCCAGCAGTTCATCCGGATCGCGGTGGATGACTTCCTCCTCATAGGGATTCTTGCAATCCAGGTTATAATTGCGCTGGGCCAATTCCTTGGCGCTGATTTTCCAGGCATGGCAGGTGGTCTTGCGGCCCTTGCGGGCAGCGCCGCCCCACCATTTTTTCTCCCGGTCGAATTCAGCAATGGTCAGCGGCTTGGAACGGGAATAGGATTTGTAGCCTTTGGGATAGGGATGCTCGAAAAACCACACCTCCCTGGTAGGGCCGCCTTTTTCAAAGAACAGGATATTGGTGGCGATGGAGGTGTAAGGAGAAAAAACGCCCTTGGGCAAACGGACAATGGTGTGCAGATTGAACTCTTCCAACAGTTCGCGCTTGAGCGTGGTCTTGACACCCTCGCCAAAGAGAAATCCGTCGGGCAGCACCACGGCGGCGCGGCCGGTATCGTGTTTGAGCAGGTGCATGATCAGGGCCATGAAGAGATCGGCGGTCTCACGGGTCTGATATTTCTTGAGAAAGTTCTTCTCGATGCCGTCTTCTTCCATGCCGCCGAAAGGTGGATTGGTAACGATGATATCCACCCGGTCCCTGGGACCATAATCTTTTAGCGGCCGGCTCAAGGTGTTGTCGTGGCGGATGTTGGTGGGCACATCGATGTCGTGCAGCATCATGTTGGTTATGGCCAGCATATGCGGCAGGGGTTTTTTCTCGACTCCGTGGATGGATGCCTGCAGGATGCTCATATCGTCGGCATTTTTGACCTGTTTTTTCAGATGTTCGATGGCGCAGGTGAGAAAGCCGCCGGTGCCGCAGGCCGGGTCGAGTATTTTTTCTCCCAATTTGGGATCGATCATGTCCACCATAAATTGGGTAACGGCGCGGGGAGTGTAGTATTCTCCTGCATTGCCGGCTGATTGCAGGTCGGCAAGGATCTTTTCGTAAATGTCGTTGAACAGGTGTCGGTCTTTGGATAAGTTAAAATCCAGATCCTCTTCGATGGTGTTGATCACCTGGCGCAGCAGGGTACCGGATTTTATGTAGTTGTAGGCGTCCTCGAAAACCGAGCCCACCACCTTGCCACGGGCAGAGACCCCAGCGGTGGTGGCTAGTTTTTTCAGGGCGGGGAAAAGGTCGTTGTTGACAAAATCGATTAGTTCCTCGCCGGTCATGCCTTCGGGGTCTTTGGCCCAGTTGGACCAGCGGAAACGGCTCGGCAGGGGTGATTTGTAGCCGGGAACGGTGAACTGCCATTCCCGTTCCTTATCGTCGAATATCTTCAGAAAAAGCAGCCAGGCAAGCTGGCTGATGCGCTGGGCATCCCCGTCAACGCCGACATCCTTACGCATTATGTCCTGAATGGTTTTGATCAGGGTGGTGATGGACATACTTTACTTCCTTTGTTGTTGGCTTTTACCCTGCATACAGAGCTTCTTCCAGTTCGTGGAGCGCCTGCCGGTACTGATTCGGCCCTCCGAATGCCTGGATGATTTCCATGGGAGTGCCGAAATCGGTGAAAGGAGCAATGGTAAGAATCCGGGGCTCCTCGATATGGGTTACGCCTTCATCTGCGTATTTATCCAGCAGGGCATCCAGGACGCGGCGGGCTTGCTGGCCGTATTTACTGAAATAGTCGCGTTTCCTGACCTGTTCCGCCCGTTCCCTTCGGGTCAGCGGCGGCCGGTCCCAGGCGACATGGCAGATCAGGTCGAAAGGATCGAACTCCTTGCCTGATTTGCGACCGATTTCGTCGGCCAGGGCATCGAAAAACACCCCCTGCTCAGCCAATTCTTCAATAATTGCCTGTTTTTTCTCGGCACTGCTCCAACGGCGCAAAAAATCATCCAGGGAGTCAAACTCCTTTGCAAGCGCCTTGCGGGTGTAATCCTTGAGGGATTCGGTAATCAGTCTGCCGTCAGCGTCGAAATACTGAACCCGCTCGGCAGCGACCTTGACCTCGACATTGTCCACCACATAGCGCCGCACACCGGAGCCCATCTCGTCTGGGCCGGGTTCCACCACTACCGGATGGTCATGCTCTTCACCCGGGAGCGGATAGGAGGTTCCCCCGTCACCGGGTAGGTTTTCGTCAATATCGGGCGGCACCGGAGACTCATCGCCCCGAGGTTCGTAAACCTGAACCGGATCGCCGTCAAAATCAGGATCGGCAAACAGCTCGGTCGCCTTCTTGAAATCCATAATGGTGAAATAATACTTACCGTAGTCCTCATTGATGCGGGTGCCGCGCCCGATAATCTGCTTGAACTCGGTCATGGACTGGATACGCTGATCAAGCACAATCAGCTTGCAGGTCTGGGCGTCAACGCCGGTGGTCATCAGCTTGGAAGTGGTGGCAATAACCGGGTATTTGCTTTCCGGGAAGATGAAATTGTCGAGTTCGGCCTTGCCCTCCTCGTTGTCGCCGGTGATACGCATGACATACTTGCTGTTTTGCGCGACCAGATCACTGTTTTCGTTCACCAGAGCCTGGCGCATGCGTTCGGCGTGATCGATGTTTTCGCAAAACACGATGGTTTTGTCAAAGCGGTTGGTCTGCCGCAGAAATTCGCTGATCTTGGCGGCAACCAGTTGGGTGCGTTTCTCCAGCACCAGGGTCTTGTCGAAATCTTTCTGGTTGTAGATGCGGTCCTCGATTTCGTTTCCGTATTTATCGCGCATACCCTTGTCGGGCCGCCAGCCAGTTAAATCTTTGTCCAGATCGATACGGACTACTTTGTACGGGGCCAGGAAACCGTCATCGATGCCCTGTTTGAGGGAGTAGGTGTAAATGGGCTCACCAAAGTAGTCTATGTTGGAAACCTCTCTTGTCTCCTTGGGGGTAGCGGTCAGACCGATCTGAGTGGCTGACGAGAAGTACTCGAGGATCTCGCGCCACGCTGAATCGGCAGCGGCGCTTCCCCGGTGGCACTCGTCGATGATGATCAGATCGAAAAAATCAGGGCTGAACTGTTTGTAGATGTTTTTCTCTTCCTCGCTGCCGGTGACGGCCTGGTAAAGCGACAGGTAAATTTCATAGGATTTATTCACTTGCCGTTTCTGTATTTTGGTCATCGCCGGGCCAAAGGGCTTGAAATCGTTGGTCATGGTCTGATCGACCAATATATTGCGATCTGCCAGAAAGAGGATGCGTTTTTTGGCTTTTGCCTTCCAGAGCCGCCAGATGATCTGGAAAGCGGTATAGGTTTTGCCGGTGCCGGTTGCCATTACCAGCAGGATGCGCTTTTGGCCACGGGCGATGGCTTCAACTGTTTTATTGATGGCCAACAATTGATAATAGCGTGGCGTCCTGCCGTTGCTGTCGCTATAGTAATCCTGTGCGACAAGAGCTGTTTGTTCATCGTCCAGCCCATGATGCGCGGACCACCAATGCCAAAGTTCTTGCGGAGATGGAAATTCATGTAGCGCAAGTTCCCGCTCAATAACGCCGTCAGTGGCGATCTTGTTATGAAACAGAAAGCCGTCTCCGTTGGAGCTGAACACGAATGGCACCTGCAGCATTTCGGCATATCCCAATGCCTGTTGCATGCCATCGCCGACTGAATGGGTGTTATCCTTGGCCTCAATGACGGCAATGGGGATATTGGGTTTGTAGAACAGTACATAGTCAGCCCGTTTATGCCTGGCCCGGGTATAAAGTTTGCCGCGCACAATGACACGGCCCTTGGTAAGCTGATATTCTTCCCGAATCTGGGTCGCAATATCCCATCCGGCTGATTCAAGTGCCGGGGTGATATATTTCGTGCAGATGTCACGCTCGGAGAGCTGCTTCTTTTCAAACATCCAGCTTTCCCTCTGCAATTTGCCTCTGGCAAAACTGTTTCCAGACTGTTTTGGCCATCTTCGATGGAGTTGTCTTGCCGTTTTCCCACCGGTTGATGGTGGCAAAGCTCACGCCAAGCGCATGGGCCAACTCCTCCTGGGACAGCTCCAGTTGGCGTCGGACTTCCTTCACCAATTTCGGAAAGTTCTCTGCTTCTCTGTTCATTTGCAACCTTTAAGCATTTCAGCCAAATCGTTCCAACGGATCTGAATTTATCCTGTATAATATAGCATCTGCTATGTACAATGCAAGAGAAAGTCCTGATTGATCTCGACATATCTCCGACACCTCGGTAAGTAACTCTCAGCAAGCGCCCAACTGGAGAAAATGATGCGAACACAAATTGTCTCCGACACTTTCTCTGTTTCTCCGGTAGGTATGGGACAGAGAAGAGATAATCAGGAGGTTTACCATGGGTATCAACGATACTCTTTAACGAGTTAGGTAGAATTATCAATCAGTTTAAGGAGGAACTTGCAGAGCAAAAGTTGCTGGAAAGGGAACAAAAAACCGGACGAGGTCCGAAAGTGAGATCTGAGAAAACAGAGAAAGGAGACGGAAAAAGGAAGAAAATCAACCCCAATTTCCCAAAAACGGGCTGATAGCAGGGTGAGGCTCTCGAGACAAGGAACGCCGTAACCCCTTGCCATAAAAAAAACGAACCTTCCGACATACCACTTGCGGCAATTGGACTAGTTCGTCTTGAATTCAATGGTGGAGGGCTTGCAGCCTTCCGGAAATCCGGTCTCCCCGGCGCCAACACATCAAAAGCCCTTTATTTACAATGCCTTGAGAGCCTCCGAGTCCCGTTCTCCTCGTCCCGCCGCGGGAAATGTTTTTCTTCACATTTTCCCCAAACAGAGAATGGACATGCCTGCGCTGACGCTTCGGCAGGTAGGCGTAGGTTCGATTCCCGTTGATACATCAAACGCGGTGTTGTCACAACCCGAGTCTCCAGCTCAAATGATGCCTCTCTCAACTTGATCTTGGTCCCAGAAACCCATTAGTTCTTTATGGGGTTCGTGTATTCCCGTCATGGATTTTTTCCCAAAAACACACGGTACCTCAACAAGTATCGTGCTCACCGTATCACCACTTTTTCCAGACGTTCCTTGCGTTTTTCCCAGTCCGGCAGAATTCGCCCGAGAAGGTGGTAAAATTTTCTATCATGGTGTGGATAGAGCAGATGACACAGTTCATGTATAATTACATAATCGATGCAGTGGATCGGAGCCTTGACGAGTTCAGTATTCAGCATGATGACGCTTTTACCCGAACAGCTACCCCATCGTTTCTTCATGCGGCGGTAGCGTACTTCCGGCACCACAGCCCCCATCCTCTCGAAAGTCGGCACGTACTGAGCAAGCCTTCTCGAAAGCAAATCCTTGGCGTGTGCCGAGTACCAATCGAGCATGAGCGCCCTTGCCTTTTCCCTATTGCTTGTATCAGGCAGTTCCATTTCAAAAAAACGACCGATCAGCCGCACTCGAGCTATCTCGCCAGGCTGTATTCTCAAACGATATTGTCTGCCTAAATAATAGTGAGTTTCACCGGAGACAAATTTGCGCTCCGTGGGTAGGGGCTGAAACCGCTCAAAAAAATCAAGCTGCCGGGCTATCCACGACGCCCGCTTTTCCAATCGCTGCCGAATAACTTCCAGTTCATATCCGGCAGGTGCTTTTGCCGTGATACGGAGGTCCGGATGCACCGTAACGGAAAGACGTTTGCGATCGCCCGTCACAACATCAACAACGAACTGTCGCGCACCAAATGACAAATCCATCTGCATCCTCATGGCCTTCTGACCCTGGCAATATCCAGACACTGTTCCATAATCGCGTCCATGTCCTCGAACGTGATTTCAATGCCGGTTTGATCCTTGAAGTCGAAAAGGAGGTCTTCGATCTCGTTTCTCATACGATTTTGTGTGTCTATGTCACTGGTCCAATTAACAATACGATTTCGTTCAATGACTTCATCTATAGCCAGCGCAGCGTCTGCAAGACGGTCATCGAACTCAGCATCACCTTTATCAAACCGCACCAGGGTTTCCTTGAGAGAACCAAAATAGGCCTTGGCAACGTCATGACTTTGGAGCTTATCCGGAATGTGGTCACCGGTACGGTTGAGCACAGCGTTCATAATCTCCGTAACCTTCTTGAGATACTCGTTTGCCTTGATCCGCTCTTCCCTGAAAGCTGCAATAGCCGCTTCGAGAAGCTCTGAGAAACGTTTATAGAAGGCCGGATCTTCCTGCATGCAGTCATGGATTGTCCGGGCTGTACGATGGGCTATAGTATCAGCTTTGGCTGCAGCATTCGGAAGTTTCGCCACTTCCTTAGCAAAGGCATCTTTGTCAAAGATATTGACCAGCGGGGTAATTCTCTCTACCTCTCCGGTTCCGACATGAGTGTCTAAAAGCTTCTGAATCTTTGGTTCGTATTCGCCAAAATCCACGACTTCTGCATATCGCCGCCTCACGGAAGCTCTGAGCTTGGAGAAAAATTTCAGATCTGCCCGATAACGGCTGATCTTTGAAGGCTCGGTTTCCTCCAGAAACTTGACGCTGGACAGCGCTATGCCAAGAGTTTTGGAAAAAGCTGACAAACGTTCATAAAATTTCGCGCGCAACGCTTCATCTGCAAGCAGCAGTTCGTACTCTTCCTCATCCTGCCTGTTCTTAACTTCTTTAAATGTATCCCACAGAAGCGAGTGCTTCTGAGGCAGCGCCTGCGTCTCAACGCTCACATCAGTAAGAATGTCCTTAATGTCCCCGGCATCAAACTCAGGTAGAGAGCTGTAGAGGTCGAGCGCGTGGTCGAGATTCTCTAAAACCCCACGATAATCCAAAATATAACCAAATTCTTTACCATCGCATAGCCGGTTGACCCTGGCTATGGCCTGCAGCAAGGTATGATCTTTAAGTTTGCGGGTCAGGTAAAGAATGGTATTGCGCGGTGCGTCAAATCCGACGAGCAGCTTATCCACTACAATGATAATTTCAGGATGTTTCGCATGCTTAAACGCATTGATGACCTGCTTGTTGTATTCCCGTTCGCTACCGTACTTCTGCATAGTCGCTTTCCAAAACCGCTGCACGGCCAGCTTGTTCTCTTCATACAGATCCTCTTCACCTTCCCGTTCATCGGGACCAGAGATCAGCACTTCGCTTGAGACCATGCCGAATTCATCCAGATACTTTTTATAGAGCAATGCAGTGGCCTTGTCCTGTGCCACCAACTGCCCTTTAAAACCCGTCCCCTGCCAGTTGTCGCGAAAATGTTCACTGATATCCCAGGCAATGGCCATAACCTTCTGTGCGGCCTTGTTCAACTGATCAGTGGTGGAGAATTTCTTTTTCAGGTCTGCGGCCTGCTCCTTACTGAGATTTGCCGTGATCTTATCAAACCAGGCATCTATCCCCTTTGAATCAACATACTGTTCAACATGCCTTCCCTCATATAAAAGAGGCACAACCGCCTTGTCTGCCACCGCCCGGTCAATGGTATAGGTATCAATCAGGCCGCCGAATTTCTCGACTGTGTTTTTATCCTTTTTCATGACCGGTGTGCCTGTGAATCCGATGTAACAGGCATTTGGCAGCACCCGGCGCATTTTGGCATGACGCGGACCGTACTGTCCTCGATGCCCCTCATCCACCAGGACAAAGATGTTGGGATCATCATTGCGTACGGCGTGACGACCGACAGCCGCCTCAAACTTGTCAATAATCGTGGTAACAATGCGTTGTTTGTTGTCTTTCAGCATATCCGACAGGTGCTTGCCGGTTCTGGCCTGCTCCACCTCTTTGCCGCAATGATGGAAGGTCCTGTAGATCTGGTCGTCAAGGTCAACCCGGTCGGTAACCAGAACGATCTTGTAATCGGGTATCTCAGAACACAGGGCGATGGACTTGGCAAGCAGCACCATGGTCAGCGACTTGCCGCTGCCTTGAGTATGCCAGACCACGCCGCCGCGCCGCCTGCCGTCATGCTCGCGAGTTCTGATACGGTCCATGATTTTTTTTACGCAAAAATACTGCTGATATCGTGCGATCTTCTTGACACCGGCATCAAACAAAATAAAGCGGTAGGTCAACTCAAGGAGTCTTTCAGGGCGGCACAGCGCATAAAGGGCACGGTCCTGCTCGGTTACCTGTCGTTTGAGCGTCCCGTATTCAGTCGGTTTCTCCCGTACCAGCCACTCATTTTCAGTGAATAACTTGTCCACCTGTGCTTCCGTCAGGGGAATATACACAAGGCGTTGCAATTCCTGCTCAAAACGGGTACCTTCTTCCCGCCAGACAGACCAGAACTTCGCCGGTGTTCCCGTGGTTGCGTATTTGGCCTCATTTTTGGACAACGCCAGAAGTAGCTGCGAATACAAAAACAGGTGGGGAATTTCGTCATCCTTCTGGTTGCGTATCTGTTGGGATATGGCTTCACGTATCGGGTCCTTGATGTGCGGCGACTTACATTCGATCACGCAAAAAGGAATACCATTTACAAAGAGTACGATATCCGGCCTGCGGGTCTGGGTGCGGGCGAATTGCGATTCGCCCCTACATCCGGTCCGCTCGACGGCAAACTCTTCTGTGACATGAAAGACGTTGTTCTCTGGATGTTCCCAGTCGATATAGTGCAGGGTAAAACTCTTGATATCGCCGTCCACTGACTGCTGCAGGCTTTTTCCCAGACA
>Ga0256842_1002707_pt1 | contig 12373 bp, 11 predicted proteins | sample 4559240metaG_FD_185973 | JGI IMG/M metagenome (GOLD analysis project Ga0256842, IMG submission 185973) | Hydrothermal vent microbial communities from Guaymas Basin, Mexico - 4559-240 | ecosystem: Environmental > Aquatic > Marine > Hydrothermal vents | place: Mexico: Guaymas Basin | collected...
ATAATAGGTGATAATAAAATACAAAGAGATTTATATAGCGCATATATAATAAAAAATGTAAACATAGAAGACAGAAAAACAATAAACAGAGAAAAAATGATAGAAGAATTTGAAAACTTTAATAAATTACACAAAAAAGAAATAGAAAGATTAGAAAACTTAAAAAAAAGGAAACATAAATTAATAAGCAGTTTTGGAATATAGAAAAAAAATAAAAACAATAAATAAAAACAATAAACAAGAAAAAAAACAACAAAAAAAGGTTTTGAATTGAGCCTTAAACTATCGCTAATGTATTCAAAAGAATACTTGGTAGTGAAATTCTAACGGTATTTAAGCGAGTTCATATATGTTGTAACTTAATGGTTTTAATTAAGTGAGAGTATTTGAGAAGCTTAATGAAGTTAGAACCACGTGATTTCAATCATGTGAGCTTCAGATTACGCCAAAAGAGATTGTAATTTATTATTTAAAACGAATTAATGAGAATAAAGATTTAAATGCAATTATTTCATTAAATCCAGATGTAATACAACAAGCTTTGAAATTAACTAATGTGAATTCTAATAAAGTCCTTTATGGAATACCAATAATATTAAAAGATAATATTGCAACTAAAGATAGAATGCCTACAACTGGAGGAGCTTCAGTTTTAAAAGATTCTTTTGTACAAAGAGATGCTTTTATAGTTGAAAAATTAAGAAACGCAGGTGCAATAATTTTAGGAAAAGCAAATTTAAGTGAATGGGCAAATTTTATGAGTAGCAATTTTTGTAATGGTTATTCAGCAACAGGTGGACAAACAAAAAATCCTTTCGGAATGTTTGATGTTGGAGGATCGAGTTCAGGTTCCGCTGTAGCAGTTGCGTCATATTTATGTCCAATTGCGATAGGAACTGAAACTTCTGGATCATTAATTTATCCTGCAAATCAAAATAATGTTGTTGGATTAAAACCAACTGTAGGTTTAGTCAGTAGAGATTTAATAATTCCTATTTCAGAAAATCAAGATACAGCTGGACCAATTGCAAATACTGTTTCAGATGTTGCAAGAGTGTTAGAAGTTATTAGTGGTGAAGATAAAAATTATTTAGAGTATATTGGTGAGTCTATAAAGAATCTTAAAGCAGGTTTTTTAAATGATAAATATGTAAAAAATGAATATAGAGAAAATGATGAAGATATACTAAATGAAGCGAAAGAAATATTGCAAAATGAAGGAATGATAATAAAAAATATTATGTTTGAAAAAGAAGTGTATGAAATTAATTTATTTGATTTGCTTCTTTTTGAATTCAAAAGAGATTTAAATATTAAAAAAATAGTAGAATATAATAAAAAAGATAAAGAAAATTATATGCCATATGGTCAAGATATTATTGAAAAGTCTTCAAATAATAATATTTCAATCTCACAATATAATGATTTATTAAAAACAAATACTTTAATAAGTAGAGGGGCATTAGATAAAGCATTTAAAGAAGTTGATGTTGTAATTAGTTTATCAAATTACGCTTCAAGAGTATATGCGTGCGCAGGTTATCCAGCAATTAATATTCCGGCAGGATTTAGAAAAAATGGTGAACCTATTGGTATTACCATAATTGCTAATAAATATGAAGAAGATAAACTAATTAAAATTGGTTATGCATATGAGCAAAAAACACATAAAAGGAAACTATTAAAAAAATGTAATGATGGGTGATAAAATGTAAATTCATGAAATAAGTGCTAAATCAATATTAAGAAAACATAAAAGAATTGATTCTTGGTTTATTTCTAAATATGGAATTAATTTGTATCGCGGATGCTCTCATGATTGTGCTTACTGTGATGGAAGGGCTGAAGGATATTATGTTGAAGGTGATTTTTCAAAAGATATTACTGTAAAAATTAATGCTGAAGAATTATTAAATAGAGAGCTTGATAGATCTAGAAAAAGAAAATTAATGTCAAATTGTTTTATTACTTTAGGCGGTGGGGTTTCAGATGCTTATCAGCATATTGAAAAGAAGTATGAGCTTTCAAGAAAAACATTATTGCTTATAGAAAAATATAATTGGCCAGTACATATTTTAACTAAATCAGATTTAGTTTTAAGAGATCTTGATATTATAAAAAGAATAAATGAAAAATCAAAAGCTATAGTAAGCTTTAGTTTTTCAAGTGTTGATGATGAAATAAGTAAAACATTTGAACCGGGTTCATCTCTTCCGTCGAAACGATTAGAAGCAATGAAAAAAATAAAAGAAGCAGGAATAACAACTGGAATATTTTATATGCCAGTAATTCCACTTATAACAGACAGTAAAAAACAAATGGAAGAGACGCTTAATAAATGTAAAAATGCAGGCGCAGAGTTTGTAATATTTGGTTCAATGACGTTAAAACCTGGAAGGCAAAAAGAATATTTTATGAATATTATAAAGGTGCATTATCCAATGTATGTTGAGAGGTATAATAAGCACTATTTAGATAACAATAAATATGGAGTTCCAAGCCATGAATATAGAGCTTATATACATAAGTAATTTAAAAAAATAGCAGATGAATTAAATATACCGATTAGAATTCCATCAAATTATTTTAATGAAATTTTATCTAAAAAAGATTTAACATCAATAATTTTAGATCAAATGGGGTATCTTTCAAGAGTAAATAATTTAAAAAATAATTTCAGCTATGCATCATATCAAATTTCTTTATTGAAAACTGATATTGAATTATTATCTTTTGAAGAATTAAGTAAAATTAGTGGTATAGGAAATAAAAATGCTAAAATAATAAAAGAAATAATTGAAACAGGAAGATGTAAAAATTATGAAAAACTGTTAAGAATTAATTAATTGTTTAGGAGGACAAATGAAAATTTTGCATTGTTCAGATATACATTTAGGTAAAAAACCATTTGGTTCAAAAGAGTACTCAGAAATAAGATATAATGATTATTTTTTAGCGTTTGATAAAATTGTACTTTCTGCTATTGAAAAAGATATTGAAGTTTTTTTAATTAGTGGAGATTTTTTTGATAAAAAAGAATTAGTTCCACAAACATTAAATAAAGCTGAAGATAGCTTAATTAAATTAAAAGAAAATAATATAGAAGTATTAATAATTGAAGGTAATCATGATAATTCTAAAACAGGAAAAGAATATAATTCATGGATAAATTATTTAGAAAATAAAGGATATTTTAAAAAACTTGAATATAGTGTTAATAATGATAATGATAAAGAAAAGGATATTTATACATTTGAGAAGCTTATTAAAGATGATGTTAATTTTTATGGATTGGGTTATCCAGGACATAATATTGAAAGAGTATTAGATGAATTAAATAATCAACTTAATGAAAATGAAAATAATATTGTTATGGTTCATACTGCAATTTCAGAGGGGGATTTTTTAGCAGGTACTGCTAATAGTGCTATTATTGATGAATTCAAAGGGAAAGTTAAGTATATGGCTGGAGGACATTTTCATGGATTTAATACATATCCTAAAGAAAATCCTTATTTTTTTGTACCTGGCTCTAGCGAATATTGGAATATTCAAAATGAAAAAAATCAGAAAAAAGGATATATTATATTTGACAGTGAAGATGTAGGGAAATATGAATTTTTTGAATCAGAAAAAAGAAACAGAATAATTATAAAAAAAGATATCATTAGTGATGATGTAAATGATTTTAATAATGAATTTGATGCAATTATAAAAGATTTATTTATAAATGAAGGTGAAGATATAATAATTTTAGAATTAAGAATATTAAATAATATTTTTATAAATACAAAATATTGTGAGGATGCATTAGAGGCCAAAGGTGCTTTAAAAACATTTGTTAAAGTTAAATATTCAAGTGATATAAAAAGTAATAATTTTGAAAATTTAACTCATGCGGAGATAGAAAAAGAAATTATTAAAAAATGGGATGTATTTGGCAAAAATGCAGATGAAATGGTAAAAGTTATGGAAAAACTAAAAAATAGTCAAAAAGAAAATAATCAAGAAATATTTTTTGATAATTTTAATATGATGATTGATTCATTAATCCAGGGTGATAATAATGAGAATTAATAATGTTAAACTAATAAATTATAGAATTCATGAACATTTAGAAAAAGATTTTAGTAAAGGGATTAATTTGCTTTTAGGACCTAATGGTTCAGGCAAATCTTCAATATTAGAAGCAATTGGATTTGCAATGTTTGGTGTTAAAGGAAGATCAGATATTAAAGATACAGTTAAAAATGGTGAGAAGAGCGGATTAATTAAAATTGAGTTTACTGGAAATGATGGCATTGAATATATTGTAGAAAAAAATATTGGAAAAAAACAAGGACATTTATTATATAAAAAAGGTGATGAAACTGAGAAATTAACTTTTAAAGATGAAATAGTTAAAAAAATAAGAAATTTATCAGGTATTAATGAAGATAGCGATAAAGTATATGAAAGTGTTATTGTAGCATCACAAAATAAAATAACTGATATTTTTGCTTGTTCAAGTAAAGAAAGAGAAAGTATTTTTAATGAAATATTTGATACTCAGATATATAGAAATATGTATAAGAATTTCACAAAGGATATTAAAAGAAAATATGAAGATGCAAAAATTGATAAAAATGGAGCATTAAATATATTTAAAGAAAGTTTACTTGATGGTGAGTCAATAAAAATAATTTTAAAAGATAAGAAAATAAAATTTGAAGATATTAAGAAAAAACATAATGAAAGAATTACTTTAAAAGAAAATGCGGTAATTGAAAGTGAAAAGCTTAAGAAAATACAAAATGAAATTAAAACACTAAATGATAATTTAATAACTTTAAATGAATCAATGAAAAATCATAAAAATTCAATAATAGATTATGAAAACCAATTAGAAATTGCTAAAAAAGATTTAGAAATTGTAAATCAAAATAAGAAAGATTTTGATGAATATTTAGTTCTTTCTGAAAAAATAAAAAAACAAGAAATTAAAAAAGATGAAATGCAAAATATTAAGAACTCAATTATTGAAAACGAAAGAAAAATTTCAACATTTGAAAATGAAATAAATATAATGAAAACTGAAAATAAAAATAAAGAAAAGAATATTTTAGATCTTATAAATGAAATTAAAACAAAAGAAATCGAAATTAAAGAAATTGAGATTAGCTTAAATGAAGAAATTAAAAAAGAAACTGCATTAAAAAAAGAAAATGATGATATAAAAAAAATGTTTGAAGAATTTATGAAATTATATAAAAAAGATAATGAATTAAATAAAGAAAATGAAAAATACAATATATTAATGGATAAATTTGAAAAAAATAAATTCAATGAAATTGAAATAATGAATAATCGAGATAGAGAATTTGAAAAATTAAACGAATTAAAAAATGATGAAAAAGAAAATGATATTATTAATATTGAAATTCAGAGATTGAATGCGTTAATTAATCAAAATAATGAAGCAAAAAAAGAATTGGCTTCCGGAGAATGCCCTTTTTTAAATGAAAAATGTTTAAATTTAGAAAAAGAAAATGATAATTCAATAAATTATTTTATAAAAAAGGAAGAAAAATTAATTGAAGAGAAAAATGAATATATATTGAAACAAGATAAATTTAAAAATTTGAAAATTAATATGAAAGAAGTTGATAAGAAAATTATTAATTATAATTTAGCACTTAAAAATTATAAATTAGAAAAAGATGAATATTCTATTAATAAAAATAGTCATATACAGACTAAATTATTAATTGAAAATAATAGGCTTTTAATTAATAATTTGTTTAAAATTAATAATCAAAATTTAGATTTAGACTTAAAAAAAGATGAGTTAAATAATAGATTAAATATTATTGATGAAAAACTAAAAACATTAAAGATTATTGAATTAAAGAAAGAAAATGAAAAATATAATAAAATTAAAACTGAAAAAGATTATAAAAAAATGAAACTTGAAAAAGATATTGAAAATAATAAGAAAAAAGCAAATGAATTAAATGAAGAAATTAGTAATATTATAAAGTTAAATGAAGAATTACAAGATAAAATTAAAGATTTTGACCAATTAAAAGATGAAATTACAAAAAATAAAAAAGAAATAGAAACTTTAGAGAAAGGATATTTGCTTTATAATAAAAGTTTAAAGAATAGTAAAACTGTAGATATAAAATTTAAGAATTTGAATAAATTAAAAAAACAAAAAGATGAAATGAGTATCAGAATAATCGAAAAAGAAAAACATAAAGAAAATTTAGAAAAAGAATTTTCAAATGAGAAATTAAATAAAATAGAAAAAGAAATTGCTGAGTTAAATGAAGTTATCAATGAAAATAATAAAAAAATTATAGAAATGAATGGAGAAATTGAAGTATTAAAAAATAACTATAAAAAATATATAAATGATAAAGAACAAATAAAAATACTTAAAAACGAACTAAATATTATTTCTCAAAAAATAGAATTAACTAATAAATTTAGAAATAATATTAATTCAATGGGAAAAGAAGTAGCAGATTATATGCTAAGAGAAATAGAATTAAAAGCAACTGATAATTTTAGAGAGATTACTGGAAGAAGTGAGGCTATTAAATGGGAAAGTAATGAAAAAGAAGCATATGCAGTATATTTAGTAAATGAATTAGAAAAAAGATCATTTACAATGCTATCTGGCGGAGAACAAGTTGCTGTAGCACTTTCACTACGTGCTGCACTTTCTACAACTTTAAGCAATGCAAATTTTTCTATTTTTGATGAACCAACAAATAATCTTGATAAAGAAAGAAAAGAATCTCTTGCGGATTCATTAAATATTATTTTAAAAGGAATTGAACAAAGTATAATTGTTACCCATGATGATACTTTTAAAGAAATGGCTGAGAATATTATTGAATTATATTAATTGTATATAGAAAGAGATAAATATGGAAGAAATTACTAGATTTATTAAAGAGAATAATGAAATTATTAAATATACAATAACTAGAAAAAAAGTTAAAAGATTGAATTTGAGAATTAGAGATGGAATTGTTAAAGTAACTACACCATATCATTTAAATGAAAAAGAAATAATTAAGTTTGTTGAGAGCAAAAGCAAATGGATATATGAAAATGTTAAAAAACAAGAAAAGTTAAATAAAAAAATTAATATTGCTATTTCAGATGGAGATGTTATTTTTCATTTAGGAGAAAAATATAAATTAGAAATAATAAAAAACAGTAAAAATTTTGTTAAATTAGATTCTATTAATAAAAAAATATTAATTCACACAAAGGATACAGAAAATAAAGAGTTTAACAAAAATATACTTGAAAATTTTCAAAGAATGGAAGCTAAGACGTATTTTAATATAATATTGAAAGAAACTTATAAAAAAATTATGCATTTAGGAATTTCATATCCTAAAATGACTATACGGAAAATGAAAACAAGATGGGGAAGTTGTAGTTATTATAAAAATAGAATAACAATTAATTTTCACTTGATAAAACAACCAATTGAATTGATAGAATTAGTAATACTTCATGAATTAATTCATTTTATTCATCCAAATCATTCTAAAGAGTTCTATAAGATTCACAAGGAATTAATGCCAGATTATAAAGAAAGAGAGAGTGAATTAAAGAAGAAAGATGTGTTTGGAGGATTATCATATGTATAATCCTTTTTTTTATTTTATTTGATTTATTTTTTAAAAAAAAAGTAGATTAAAAATTAATTATGCTATATAATAACACGAGATTAATCTTTGTTAATAAAGGTCGGTAGGAATTGAATTAATTGTATTATGTAAAAATATTAAAGTATTGAGTTATTTTTTTTTGTGTTTTTTTTATATTAAAGGATGAAAGTTTATGAAAAATTATTTAATAAAGGGAATAAATTTAATAAAAGAATATGATGGCAATAGAGTTGTTGATGGTATTGATTTTTGGGTTAAGCCAAAAGAATTTTTAACTATACTTGGGCCAAGTGGTTGTGGGAAAACAACTACCCTTAGAATGATTGCTGGATTTGAAATGCCTACTTCAGGTGTAATAGAATTTGAAGGTAAAGATATAGTATCGCTTCCACCATATAAAAGGAATATAAATACTGTATTTCAAAAATATGCTTTATTTCCACATATGAATGTCTATGAAAATATTGCTTTTGGTCTAAGAATTAAAAATATAACAGATATTGATAAAAAAGTAAAAAGAATGTTAAAGTTGGTAAATTTAGAAGGGTTTGAAAAAAGACATATTAATTCACTTAGTGGTGGGCAACAGCAGCGTATAGCAATAGCTAGAGCATTGGTGAACGAGCCTAAAGTACTGTTGCTTGATGAGCCGTTAGGTGCTCTTGATTTAAAATTAAGAAAAGATATGCAAGTTGAACTTAAAAATATGCAGCAAGAATTGGGAATAACTTTTATTTATGTTACCCATGATCAAGAGGAAGCATTAACTATGTCAGATAAAATTATTGTTATGAAAGATGGTAAAATTCAACAAATAGGGAAACCAACTGATATATATAATGAACCAGAAAATGCTTTTGTTGCCGATTTCATTGGAGAAAGTAATATACTTGATGGAATATTTATTGAAGATTTTGTTGTTGAATTTGCTGGAAGAAAGTTTGAATGTGTAGATAAAGGTTTTGAAAAAAATCAAGAAATTGATGTAGTTATACGTCCAGAAGATCTTGAATTTGTTATAAAAGATAAAGGATTATTAAAAGGGAAAGTGGAATCGGTATTATTTAAAGGTGTTCATTATGAAATGGTTGTACGTGAAGGTGATCATCATTGGTTAATTCATAGTACGTGCATGAAAAATATCGGAGAAGAGGTTGGAATATATTTTACGCCTGAAGATATTCATATAATGAATAAGTGTGAGTATAATGTTAAAAAAATATAGTGCAACTCCATATGTGATTTGGTCTATTTTGTTTATAGTAATTCCGTTAATATTAATAGTAACTTACAGCTTAAGTACAAAAAACCCTATAAATGGGCAACTTGTTTTTTCGTTTTCGAATTATAGAAAGTTTCTAGAGCTTAAATTTATCAATGTGCTTTTGAAATCTGTAACCTTGGCTTTTAAAGCTACTATTATATGTATTATTTTAGGTTACCCTATGGCAATGATACTTTCAAAAATGGAAGCTAAACTTCAAAAAAAATTAATAGTATTATTTATACTTCCTATGTGGATGAATTTTTTAATGCGTACATATGCCTGGATGGTTATTTTAGGAAAGAATGGATTTATAAATAAACTTTTAAGTATGGTAGGGTTAAATTTGAATTTACTTTATACAAGGGGTGCAGTTTTATTAGGTATGGTTTATAATTTTTTGCCATTTATGGTACTACCAATATTTACTGTGCTATTAAAAATAGATAATAATTATATAGAAGCTGCAGAAGATTTAGGAGCAGATAAACTGACTGTTTTCAGGAAAATAATATTTCCATTAAGTATGCCGGGATTAATTTCAGGAATAACAATGGTTTTTATGCCTGCGGTAAGTACCTTTGTTATATCGAATTTACTTGGTGGAGGGAAAGAAGTACTTATTGGAAATTTAATAGAACAACAATTTTTAGTTTTAAATAATTGGAATTTTGGTTCAGCATTATCCGTTATTCTTATGATTTTTATTTTAGTATTTATGGCATTTATAAATAAATTTGATAAAGATAATGATGATAAGGGAGGTGTTGGACTTTGGTAAATAAATATATCAAGAGGATATATACTATAGCTATTTTCTTATTTTTGTATGCACCAATTATTTTATTAATTATTTTTTCATTCAATAAATCTAAATCGCTTTCAAGTTGGGATGGGTTTTCACTGAAATGGTATATTGAATTATTTAATGATAAACATATTATGAAATCTTTATATTATACATTATTGTGCGCTGTATTATCTTCAATTATTGCAACTATAATCGGAACATTTGCAGCTTTTGGAATTTTCAATATGAAAAAGATTCAAAGGAAGATTATTCTGAATTTGAATAATTTACCTCTTTTGAATCCTGATATTGTAACTGGAATATCGTTAATGTTATTGTTTGCTTTTTTAAGTCGTTACAAATTGCGGCTTGGTTTTTTAACTATGCTTATTGCTCATATTACTTTCAATATTCCATACGTAATTTTATCAGTATTGCCAAAGTTAAAGCAGATGAATAAAGATATTTATTTAGCTGCAATGGATTTAGGAGCGACACCATTTTATGCATTTAAAAAAATAGTATTTCCAGAAATATTACCTGGAATTATAACGGGTATGCTTATAGCATTTACAATGTCGGTAGATGATTTTGTAATTAGTTATTTTACTACTGGCAATGGAGTATCTAATTTGTCTATTACTATTTATTCAATGACAAGAAGAGGTATAAAACCTACAATAAATGCATTGTCTACAATTTTATTTACTGTTGTATTATCTCTTTTATTAGTTGTTAATAAAAGAAGTAAAAGTATAAAGGATTTAACGTAAAGGAGTGTAATTATATGAAAAAAAATGTGTTATTGGTATTGATTATTATTTTATCGCTGAGTTTTTTATATGGCTGTTCATCAAATGATGAGGTTGTTTTAAATGTTTATAATTGGGGAGATTATATTGATGAATCGGTTTTAGATGATTTCACTAATGAAACAGGTATTAAAATCAATTATGAAACATATCCAACAAATGAAGATATGCTAGTTAAATTGACTCAGGGTGGTAGCAATTATGATGTTGTATTTCCATCAGATTATATGATTGAAAAAATGAAGAAAGAAGGAATGCTTTCTAAGCTGGATAAATCGCTAATTCCCAATTTAGAAAATATTGATGAAAATTTTTCTAATTTAGAATTTGATAAAGGGTATGAATATTCAGTTCCATATTTTTGGGGAACTGTAGGAATATTATATAATAAAAATATGGTAGATGATAAAGTTGATAGTTGGGATATACTATGGGATGAAAAGTATAAAGATCAAATATTGATGATGGATTCTCAAAGAGATACAATAATGGTGGCTCAAAAGAAACTTGGTTATTCAATGAATTCAAAAAATGTTGAAGAATTAGAAAAAGCAAAAGAGCTTTTAATAGCACAAAAACCTTTAGTTTTAGCATATGTTGGTGATAATGTAAAAGATATGATGATTCAAGGAGAAGCAGCTTTAGCTGTTGTATGGTCGGGTGAAGCATATGGTGTAATGTCAGAACATGAAGAATTTGGTTTTGCATTACCTAAAGAAGGAAGTAATTATTGGTTTGACAATATAGTTATACCCAAAGATGCTAAAAATAAAGAAGCTGCGCATAAATTCATTAATTTTTTATTAGATCCAGAAATTGGTTTTAGAAATACAGATTATGTTGGATATTCTACACCAAATAAAAAGACTTTTGAAATGCTTGATGATGAAGTGAAAGCAAGAAAGGGCGCTTATCCTTCTGATGAACTTTTAGAAAATTTTGAGGTGTTTTTAGATCCAGGTGATTTTATAGAAGAGTATAATAGAGTTTGGACTGAATTTAAAGCGGCAAATTAATAATAGTTAAAACAATTAAAAGTTCAAATAGAAAGCGAGGGTGTCGTGAATAGAGAATATTCTACGGATACAGTATATTTTATTGCTTATTCAAAATTACCAAGTGGAGTAGCAGTTGCTAAAATGATGGATTTAGTTGGTGTTGGCTTAATTATTAATTATAAGACAGGGATTATTGAAGATGTTTCTTGCACGCTTATAACAAGTGAAGCAAAATTGTTTTTAAAATCTATTATGGTTGGATTTAATCTTTATGAAAATGACATATCTGAATTAATTGAAGATATAAATTTTAGATTTAATGGATTATCTCAAAAAGCAATTTGTGTTGCTACAAAATTATCATATGAAAGATATTTAACTTGGAAACAAGAAAAAAACATATAGTATGTTTTTAGTTTATTTAATTAATTCCTTATAAAAATAACTTAATTAAATAAGATGAATGTTGACATATTTTAGCGTATCTCTTATAATAATCTTGAAAAGAAATAATAGGAAATATAAACTTAAAAATATGAATATATACTGCTTTATTTGCCATAATATTGTAACCCAATATTATATAACAAATAAAATCCAGTTCTATGAATGCCTACAAAATTTAGGATTACATAGGGCTGTTTTTTTTTGAAAAAAATGCTTGATAATATTCATATTGAGGCGATTATAAGGGAGGACAGAAAAATGAGTAAAAACAACGCACCAGATAATAATGTGTTTTATAGAAACCAGAATTGGAGATATCCAAAGATAGTAAAAGCAGAAGGGATATATCTATATGATGACAAAGGAAACACATATATTGACGGATG
>Ga0256842_1002708_pt1 | contig 12363 bp, 8 predicted proteins | sample 4559240metaG_FD_185973 | JGI IMG/M metagenome (GOLD analysis project Ga0256842, IMG submission 185973) | Hydrothermal vent microbial communities from Guaymas Basin, Mexico - 4559-240 | ecosystem: Environmental > Aquatic > Marine > Hydrothermal vents | place: Mexico: Guaymas Basin | collected...
CCGCCGGTGAAGCGCTGGTGACCTGGCCTGATTCCAGCAGCGCCGCCGCTTTGGCAAGTAGTTCGGCAACGTTGTGCCCGGCCTCCACCACCAGTACCAAGCGTACCGGCGCAGTGGCGTCAAAATTGGCGCGGCTGCGGGCGGCAAAGCGGCGCAGACGTTCATCGTCGGCGTCCGGAATCTGCTGCAGTTGCTGTCGCAGCGCGGCGTTGTCTGTGCCGCTGAGGGCAATTATCTGGGCGCAGCGGGCAAAATCATCCTCGCTTTTAGCGGCGCCGTATTCTTCCAGAACACAGTGGAAATTACTGCCGCCGAAACCGAAGGCGCTCACCGCCGCCCGGCGTGGATGGGCAGAGGAGGGCAGCCACGGCCTGGCGCTGGTGTTGATGTAGAAAGGCGTATTTCCTTCGGTGATCACCTGCTGCGGTTTCTCCACATTTATGGTGGGAGGAAGCACTTTGTGATGCAGCGCCAGAGCTGCCTTGATAAGACCGGCGGAACCGGCGGCGGCCTTGGTGTGGCCGATCTGCGATTTTACCGAGCCCAGGGCGCACCACGGTGTGCCGTCGCTTTCACCGTATACTTCGCGCAGGGCCGATACTTCAGCGGCATCGCCAACCTTGGTGCCGGTACCGTGTGCCTCCACCAGGGTGATGGTGCGCGGATCGACATCAGCCAGTTTGTAGGCATTGCGCAGGGTTTTCTGCTGGCCGTGGGCACTGGGTTCGTAAATGGCCCCCTTTTTTCCGTCGCTGGCGGTGCCGATGCCACGGATAAGCGCGTAGATGTGATCGCCGTCACGTTCCGCGTCCTCCAGCCGTTTGAGCACTACCAGACCCAGTCCTTCACCGATCATGGTGCCGTCGGAACTGCTGTCGAAGGGACGGATGAGATTGGATGGGGACAACGCCGGGGTTTTGCTAAAACAGGTATACATGAAGATGTCGTTGAAGGTGTCGATGCCACCGGTGATCACCATATCGCAGTGACCGCATTCCAGCTCCATGGCTGCCATGTGTACAGCACTTAAAGAGCTGCCACAGGCGGCATCGACAACACTGTTGGTGCCGCCGAGATCAAACTGTTTGCTGATCCGCCCTGCCACCACGTTGCCAAGCAGACCGGGAAATGAGTTTTCCTGCCACGGCACATAGCTGGCGGCAATGCGCTCCACCGCCTCGTCCACCACATCTTCGGGCAGACCGCAGTCACGCAGAGCCTGGCGCCATATCGGGTGCCCCAGGCGCGCTCCCAGGGGGATAACCATCTCCAGCGCGCCGGTAACACCCAGCAACACGCTTACCCGCTCGCGGGCGAACTCACTGGCGGGGTCGTAACCGGCATCTTTGAGCGCTTCGCGCGCCGCCACCAGGCCGAGGAGCTGCGAGGTGTCGATGGCCTCGAGAATATTGGGCTGTATGCTGAACTCCATGGGGTTGAAGTCGATAGTGTCGAGAAAACCGCCGCGTTTGCCATAGGTGCGGTCGGGCGCTTTCGGATCGGGATCGTACAGGTCGGCAACGCGCCAGTGGGTTTCGGGCACATCGCTGATGCAGTCCACTCCTTCGCGGATATTGGCCCAGTAGGCCTGTTTGCTGGCGGCCTTGGGAAATAGACAGCCGATGCCGACGATGGCCAGTTTTTTGCTGTTGGTCCGGTTTGTGTGTGCACCCGTATCAGTCACGCAGGTACTCCTTGATCTGTTCGGTGGTTAGAGGGGTAATGGACAGTTCGGCATCGGGCAGGGCAACGCCGTAATTGCGCAGAATATTGGCGCGGGTTAAAACTGCAGCGCCAAACAAAATATTCAGGTTAACCTCGGCGACGCGGCGGTTCTCCGCCTGCTGCATGAAAGTACCGGCGCTCCACTCGTTAAAGGCGCCCATGGCCGGGCCGCACCATATCTGATAATCCATACGATGCTGCTCGTCCCCGGCGATGGCCCAGTGAGTTGCCTGCCCCAGATAGGAACGAAACACCAGCGCCATAAGATGCTTGGGATCGCGCTCGGCCCGTTCTACCTGACGTGGATCGCGATTCAGGAAAAATTCCCTGGTCTGACGCCATACGTCACCAAGCGGCTGGCGGAAAAACGTCTGTTCCAGTTTCTTCCGTTCGTCGGCGGGAATGGCATCCAGGGAGGGGTAGGCGCGGTACAGCTCGTACAATTTGGCGGCGCGCATGGAAAACATGGTGCCGCGCTTGAGCACCTGCACCTCGACGCCCATCTCAAACATGTCCGCCGCCGGAGCCATGGCGATATCGGCCTGACGTGTCTGCGCCAGCATGGCGCGTACCGCATCACAAGTGCCCGATTCAATACACGCCTGATTTACGCTGCCGGTAACCAGATAGTCGGCACCCATGGCCATGGCGGCGGCAGCGCTGCGCGGACAGGCAATACCACCGGCCAGACCGACGCGCGGTACGGCAGCATATTGATGCCGACGCTGAATTTCGTCGCGCAGGGCGCAAATGGTGGGAAACAGCGACAACGCCGGACGGTTGTCGGTATGACCGCCGGAATCGGCCTCGGCGGTGATATCTTCTGCCACCGGCACCAGTTGCGCCAGTTGCGCCTGTTCCGGGGTGATATGCCCCTGTTCCAGCAACTGGCGGATGATTTTTTCCGGCGGCGGCGCCAAAAATTGCCGTGCCACTTCCTCGCGCGAAATTTTGCCGATAACGCGGTTAGGCGTGATAATGCTGCCGTCGGCGCCGCGGTGGATGCCATGCAGACGGTAGCGGACAATGTTAGCGCTCATGGTGAGAAAAGCCGAAGCTTCCACCAGGCGCACATTGCGGCGCAGATACAGTTCCACCAGCGCCTGCTCCAGCTCCTGTTCGTGCGGACTGTGAATGAGATTGACGCCAAAAGGCAACTCGCCCAGTTGCCGCTGCAGGGTGGTGATGGCTTCGTCGACCTGATCCAGCGTCAGCCCGGCGGCGCCGAAACAACCGAGCATACCCGCCTTGCCCATGGCGATAACCAGCTCGACCGAAGATATCCCCTTGGCCATGGAACCGGCGACAACTGGATAGCGCACGCCGTGGCAGCGCAGAAAATTGTCATTACCGCAGCGTTGCAACGGCAACGGCGGCGCTACGGCAAACAACGCGCAGTCGCCTGCCGCTGCCGGGGCCGAGGTGATAACCGCTTCGCCATCGCTATAGAAGCCTTTGCCCGTTGTCGTAGCGGCAACATAAACTGGACGGTTTACCCGTTGTAACGCCTCCAACGCTGTTTTAGCGCCGGGCCGGTGGCTAGAAGTTAAACGCAGGTAGCCGACTGGTGTTGAGCTGGAGTTCATAAGTAGCAATAAAATCCAATGGTTGATGTGTATTTTACCGTGTTGTCATGCTGCCGTTTCAGCTGTAGACACACAAAGAGGGGAATTATGCCATTTCCTGCCGGCGATGGCAAAAAAAAAGCGCCGCCCGACATCTTGTCGAGCGGCGCTTCTGAACATACTACAAAGCCTATCAGGAAAAATAACGCTTGAGCAGACCGGCGAAAGCCATGCCGTGACGCATCTCGTCCTTGCACATCTCGTGTACGGTGTCGTGGATGGCGTCGAGGTTGAGTTCTTTGGCGCGGGTGGCAATCTTCTTTTTGCCGGCACAGGCACCGTTTTCGGCCTGAACACGTTTTTCCAGATTGGTTTTGGTGTCGGCGTCTACCACCTCACCGAGCAGTTCGGCAAATTTGGCGGCATGTTCCGCTTCTTCCCAGGCGATGCGTTTGTAGGCTTCGGCAACTTCGGGATAACCTTCGCGGTCAGCCTGACGACTCATGGCGATATACATGCCAACTTCGGTGCATTCGCCGACAAAGTGGGCGCGCAACCCTTCGAGAATTTCAGCGTCAACGCCCTGAGCCACACCGATGCGGTGCTCGTCGGCCCAGGTAAGTTCGGCAGAGCCGTCGTCCTGCAGTTCGAATTTGTCCGGGCCAACACCACATTGCGGGCAGGCTTCGGGGGGATTTTCACCTTCATGAACATAACCGCAAACTGTACAGATCCATTTTTTCATTGTTTTCACTCCCGGGGTTAGAGTTTGATTGTTGACTGGTTAATTGTTACTGGAACAGTTATATATATTGGTCAGCCCAGTGTCAACAGGAAAAAATCACCCTGATGATATTTTTTCTTTGCGGCGGTCGAATCTAAAGGAAAGTCCGATCGGCTCTTAGTGCAGTGTGTGTGGCTGAACTGCATTCTGCTGTGTGTCCAGTGCCTGATGAAATGCTGCCTGAGGGATATGCAGCGGGGGAAAACCGGCACGGCGGGTAATGTCGGCTACCACCTCGCGCAGATAAGGGAAAATGCACTGGGCACAGTAACCACTGGTTAATTTTTCCAAAGCTGCGGACGGCTGCGCGGCGTGGGTTTCAAACAGTCCCGCTCCTTCCACCTCAAGAGAAAAAGGGGCACTGACATCATCAAATGTGACAAGCATAAACACCTGCAATCGCCGATCGTTGTACTCGTGGCGCAGTTTGAATTCGGTACGCACACGCGCCTGACCGCTGCCGTGAAAATCACTTTTTACGGCAAAACTGATGTTTACAACACGAAAATCAATAAAAGTAGTAGCGCTGTTGTTATCCATAAGATAACACTACCACCGGGTCGTTATGCACGCAAGCCGGAAGCACCGGCAAACCCGTCTTACTTTCCATGAATTGGCGGCAAAACATCTGGCTGATCCATTTTTTCGCTTCGATTCGTAATGTCAGACAAACTCCAAAGCGGAAAACTACAGCGAAAGATGCCGTTGCTCAATATGTTGAACATAGACGGCATCGGCGAGTACGGCATGACGCTGTGGTAGCCGATTACAGTGGATATTACGGTAATGACACAGCAGGTTGGCGGTGGCCAGGGTGAGGCTGGAGATGGTAATGAGTATCAGCAGTACAGCAATCAAATCGCTGCCAAAAGCTTTTATCTGTTTGGCAATTGTGGTCACGGTGTCGCCTCCATGCGTATAAAATCACACAGCTTCGTACTGTGTCTACCCTGCTTATCGGCAACTGCTCCAAAACCATTAGCATGATTATCGCTTTACAAAAAAAACGATTCTGACTAGTCTACACACCGCCTAAATTGGAATCCCTGTCTTGTTTACATACACGTAACCGTGCGCTGTTTCGCTCGCCGGGGCGGAATTAAATCCATAACATGAGGACTGCATGAAACAGAGCAATATCCGTAATTTTTCCATTATCGCCCACATCGACCACGGCAAATCCACTCTGGCCGACCGTCTGCTGGAGGAAACCGGCACCTTGAGCGAGCGGGAGAAAACCGACCAGTTTCTCGACAAGATGGATCTGGAGCGGGAGCGCGGCATAACCATCAAGGCGCAGAGCGTTTGTTTGCAATATACCGCCGACGATGGTGAAACCTACGCCCTCAACCTTATTGACACTCCCGGCCATGTCGATTTTACCTACGAGGTCAGCCGCTCGTTAACCGCTTGCGAAGGGGCGTTGCTGGTAGTGGATGCCTCTCAGGGGGTGGAAGCGCAAACACTGGCCAATGTCTATCTGGCCTTGGACGAGGATCTGGAGATTTTTCCGGTTCTGAATAAAATTGACCTGCCCGGTGCCGAACCGGAGCGGGTAAAGCAGGAGATCGAGGATATTATCGGCCTCGACGCCGCCGACGCCATTGTCGCCAGCGCCAAGGACGGCATCGGCATTCATGAAATTCTCGAAAGAATCGTCCAGCGCGTTCCCGCCCCGTCCGGTGATGTCGACGCCCCGTTAAAGGCGCTGATTTTCGATTCCTGGTACGATCCCTATCAAGGGGTTATTGTCATGGTGCGTATTGTCGACGGCGTTATTCGCAAGGGTGACAAAATCCAGCTCATGATCAGCAAAAGCACTTACGAAGTGCTTAAGGTCGGCATTTTCTCTCCCGGTCCCATAGTGCGCAATGAACTGTGTGCCGGCGAGGTCGGCTTTATCATCGCCGGTATCAAAGTGGTCAAGGACGCCAAGGTTGGCGATACCATAACCCATCTGCACCGGCCCGCCGCCGAAGCGCTGCCCGGTTTCCAGGATGTGAAGCCCATGGTGTTCTCCGGATTGTATCCCATTGATACCAGTGAATACGAGCTGTTGCGCGACGCGCTGGAAAAATTGCAGCTTAACGATTCCGCCATCAGCTACGAGCCGGAAAACTCGGTGGCACTGGGCTTCGGCTTCCGCTGCGGTTTTCTCGGCCTGTTACACATGGAGATCGTCCAGGAGCGGCTGGAGCGGGAATTTGGTATCGATCTTATCACCACAGCGCCGACGGTGGTCTATCACGTTACCACGGTAAAGGGGGAGCTGCTCCATGTCGATAGTGCCAACAAGCTGCCGGAGGTGCAGTATATAGATAAAATCGAGGAGCCGTTCATTCTCGCTTCTATCCATGTGCCCAACGAATATGTCGGCTCGATTCTGGCCCTGTGCGAGGAGAAACGCGGCGTACAGCGCGAGATAAAATACCTCACCGAAAATCGTGTGATGATTATCTACGAACTGCCGCTAAACGAGATTGTTCTCGACTTTTACGATCGCCTCAAATCCATTTCGCGCGGTTACGCTTCCCTCGACTACGAGCATCTCGATTACCGCACCAGCGATCTGGTGCGCATGAACGTTATGATAAACGGCGAGGTGGTGGATGCGCTTTCTCTTATTGTCCACAAGGATAAAGCACAGTCGCGCGGACGTGAGCTGGTAGCCAAAATGAAGGAGTTTATCCCGCGCCAGCAGTTTGTGGTGGCGGTGCAGGCAGCGGTGGGCGGACGGATAATCGCCCGCGAAACAGTAAAAGCGCTGCGCAAGGATGTTACCGCCAAATGTTATGGCGGCGATATCTCCAGAAAACGCAAGTTGCTGGAGAAACAGAAAGAGGGTAAAAAGCGGATGAAGCAGATTGGCAGCGTGGAGTTGCCGCAGGAGGCTTTTCTGGCCATACTTAAAGTGAAAGAGTAGCTATTATGGGTAAACGCCCTGAAGTAACAAAGGAAAATCACCAAAAGAAAAAATCTGTACTGCGCGAATATACCGAAGCCCTGCTGGTGGCGGCGATATTGGCGCTCATCATCCGCACCTTTGTGGTGCAGGCGTTTAAAATACCATCCGGCTCCATGGAGGATACCCTGCTCATCGGCGACCATCTGCTGGTATGCAAGTTTATTTACGGCACCCACATCCCTTTTAGTGACGAGATATATTTTCCCGTTACCGATCCGCAACGCGGCGACGTAATTGTGTTTGAGTATCCCGGCGACAAAGGAAAATCATGGCTGGAGCGGCGCGATTTCATCAAGCGCATTGTCGGCATACCAGGTGATGTGGTGGAGGTACGCAACAAAAAGGTGTATGTGAATGGCACAGAGCAGGTACTGCCGCAGGCGGTACACAAGGAGCCCACGCTTATTCTGCCGGGCAGTGCGCCGCCGCCACAGGATCGGCGCGATTTTATGCCGCCGGTAAAAGTGCCGCCGCACCAGTATTTTGTTATGGGAGATAACCGCGACCGTTCCTACGATAGCCGTTTCTGGGGCTTTGTCGACCGTTCGGCGATCAAGGGCAAGGCGTTTATCAAATACTGGTCGTGGGACAGCAATAAACACTGGCCCCGTTTCGACCGCATCGGTCGTCCCATCGAATAGAACGGAGAGCGTCAAGCTGCGTTGGTATCCCACGCGGCGCGATGCAGCAGAGAACCATGGCCAAACAGACCCCGATGATGCGGCAGTATCTGGAGATAAAAAGTCAGTATCCCGACTCGATTCTGCTGTTTCGCCTCGGCGATTTCTACGAAATGTTCCTCGACGACGCGGTAACTGCGTCACGCATTCTCGACATTACCTTAACTTCGCGCAACAAGGGTGCCGCTGATGAAGTACCTCTGTGCGGTATCCCCTATCACAGTCTCGAAGGTTATCTGGCCAAGCTGGTGGAGAGTGGTCATAAAGTGGCTATCTGCGAGCAGGTGGAAGATCCACAGGCGGCCAAAGGGATTGTCAAACGCGAGGTGGTACGGGTAGTTACCCCCGGCACGCTGCTGGAGAGTTCGCTGCTGAATGCGGCGGAAAACAACTACTTTGCCGTTATCGCCGCCAGCGGCGAGGATTACGGCGTGGCGCTGATGGATATCTCCACCGGTGAGTTTCGCACTACCCAGGTGAGTGGCGCGGCGGCGGCACAGCGGGAGCTGGCCGCCATTGCCCCGCGCGAAGTGCTGTGCGCCGAGGAACGCTACAGCGAAACTGTAGCCTGGTTGCGCCAGGCCGGGTTGGAGGTGATGTGTAATCGCCTGCCCCAATGGCTGTTTGATGCTGAAGACGCCCGCCGTCGGCTGGAACAGTTTTTTGCCGCCGCTGCTCTGGATGTATTCGGCTGCGCCACGCTGCCGCTGGCGATCATTGCCGCCGGCGCTGCCCTGTACTACGCCGAGCAGACCCAGAAAAGCGCCGTAGCCCAGATTCGCACCCTCAAAACCTGGCACAGTGACGACTATATGCTGCTGGACGAGGCGACGCGGCGCAACCTGGAGCTAACCGCCACCATGCTCGACGGCAAACGGCGCGGCTCGTTGTTGTGGGCGCTGGATCGTACCGTTACCGCTATGGGCGCGCGTAAGTTGCGCCAGTGGTTAACTCAGCCGCTTTTGGACTGTGCGCGTATCGGGCGTCGCCATGCCCTGGTGGCAGAACTGGTGGAGCAGGCGACGCTGCGCGCCAACCTGCGTGCCGCCATGGACGAAGTACACGATCTGGAACGGTTGTGTGCCCGCGTCGACATGGCCGGAGCCAATGCCAGAGATCTGCTGGCCATGCGCCTGTCGCTGGAAAAATTGCCGCTGATAAAACAACTGGCCACAGAGTTAAGCAGTGACCTTGGCAGCGAGCTGGCCGCCGCCGTCGATCCGCTGGACGATGTGGCGCAGCTTATCGCCGCCGCCATTGCCGACGATCCACCGTTGCTGTTGCGCGAGGGCGGCCTGATGCGCAGCGGTTACAATGCCGAACTGGATGAATTGCGCGCTGTCAGCAGCGCGGGTAAGGGCTGGATTGCCCGGCTGCAGCACAGTGAACGGGAAGCCACCGGCATCACCACCCTCAAGGTGCGCTACAATAAAGTGTTCGGTTACTTTATCGAGGTGCCGCGCACTCAAGTTGCCAAGGTGCCGGAGCATTACCAACGCAAGCAGACTCTGGCCAATTCTGAGCGTTATTTCACTGCGGAACTCAAGGAATACGAAGACAAAGTACTCGGCGCCGAAGATAAACTGGTGGCGCTGGAGTATGAGCTGTTTCAGCAGTTGCGCCAGCAGGTGGCGCAGCACGGTGCGCGCATTCAGCGCAGCGCTGCCGCCATTGCCCGTCTCGACGCCTTGGCCGGACTGGCCGACATCGCCCACGAGCGCAACTACTGTCGGCCACTGGTGGACGACTCCTGCGTGCTGCATATTGAGGAAGGGCGCCATCCGGTCATTGAATGTATGAGTCTGGACGAGCAGTTTATCCCTAACGATGTATTGCTCGATGGCGATGAACAGCAACTGCTGATTATCACCGGTCCCAACATGGCGGGTAAATCAACCTTTATGCGCCAGGTGGCGCTGATAACCCTGATGGCGCAGATCGGCTCCTTTGTACCGGCAAAAAGCGCCCGCATCGGTGTGGCCGACCGGATTTTTACCCGCGTCGGCGCCAGCGACAACCTGGCTGCCGGGCAATCAACCTTCATGGTGGAGATGAGCGAAACCGCCAACATCCTCAATCACGCTACCAGGCGCAGTCTGGTAATCCTCGACGAGATAGGCCGTGGTACTTCCACCTTTGATGGCATAAGTATTGCGTGGGCAGTGGCAGAGTATTTGCACGATAACCGCGACGTGGCGGCGCGCACCCTGTTCGCCACCCACTACCACGAGCTAACCGAGCTGGAAAACAGCCACGAGCGGATTCGCAATTTTAACGTGGCGGTGCGGGAGTGGAACGATGAGATTGTCTTTTTGCGCCGCATTGTTCCCGGCGGCGCCAGCCACTCCTACGGTATTCAGGTGGCGCGGCTGGCCGGTTTACCGGCACCGGTTATCGCCCGCGCCAAAGAGGTGCTGCACAATCTGGAAGGGGAAAACCTCACCTGTCGCCAACAGCCCCGCAGCGGCCAGCCGCCCGGCGACAGCAGCGGCGCAGCACCGGAGCAAATGACGCTGTTTGCCAGCGGTGATGAGCGGCTGCGTCAGAAAATCGCGGCGGTTGATGTCAATTGTATGACACCTGTCGCGGCGCTTAATTTTGTCAACGAGTTAAAACAGTTTATAGAAGAGGATCAATGACCCGTCTGGTTACCTGCTGGATAATTCTCGCCATTGCCCTGAGCGCGCCAGCGTCATTTGCCGCTGACAAGGTTAACGCGGAGTATCACGCTGCCCGCGCCGCCTATGTTTCCCTCTCTAAAGATCAGGCTCGCCAGCGTTACCGCCACAACTGGGACAAGGTTCTGAACAAGTTGCAGCGCTTTGTCAAGAACCATCCCCGGCACAGCAAGGCAGCCTCAGCCTGTTACCTGCTCGGCAAAGGTTACCGTGATCTATATCGCATTTCGCGCTCGCGCAAGGATGCCGAACAGGCGGTGGCCTACTTTAAAAAACTGGCCCGGGATTACTCGCGCAGTTCTCTGGCCGATGATGCGCTGTATATTCAGGCCGAGATAGAAACGCAGATTCTACAGCATCCCGATACGGCGCGGTTATTGTGCAACAATATCATGTGTCGCTACCCCGGCGGTGACAAGGTAGGCGACGCCAGAAAGCTGCTGAAAACACTGCCGGTAAAAGTGAAGGCACAGCATGGCGGCGGTCATGCCGTGCTGAAAAAAGTGCGCTATTTCAGCGATAAAAACCACACCCGAGTGGTGATGGATCTGGACAAAAGCGCCACCTTTGTCATCAACACCCTGGCAGCCGACAAAAAGAGTGGCGCCATGGCGCGTATCTATCTCGATTTAAGGGGGGTAAAAACAGCCGATAGTGTCGAGGCGACAAACAATGTCAATACGCCCATTGTCAAGCGCATCCGCGTTGGCGAGCATAAAAACCTCACCCGGGTGGTGTGCGACGTAACCCGCCTGACCGAGTACAGTGTGATGACACTGCACAACCCGGAACGAATTATTGTCGATATCGCCCAGAACGGGGCAACGCTGGAGAAAAAACCGGCCAAAGCGACAAAAACCGTAGCCAAAAAGAAAAAACCGCGGCCAAAAACTGCCGCGCCGGTAGTGATTGAAGATCAGCCCATGCGGGTTAAGCTGCCCGACGTGAGTAAAAAACGCCGCGGCCAGTTGCGCATTGTTGTCGATCCCGGTCACGGCGGCAAGGACCCCGGCGCCATCGGCCCGGGACGCTTGTACGAAAAAACGGTGGTACTGAAAATTGCCCGTGAGGTGGCGGCGCGTCTGAAAAAGGAGTTGAAATGCGATGTGGTGTTGACCCGCAGCACCGATACCTACATACCGCTGCAGCGCCGCACCGCCTTTGCCAACAAGGTGCATGCGGATCTGTTTATCTCTATCCACGCCAATTCCAGTCGTAATCACAAGGCGCACGGCGTGGCCACCTACTATCTCAACTTTTCCAAAAACCACAAGGCGGTAGCAGTCGCAGCGCGGGAAAACGGCATGAGCCTGCAGGATGTCGGCGATCTGGAACTGATTTTGTTTGACCTGATGGCCAACGCCAAAATCAATGAATCCAGTCGCCTGGCGGCACAGATTCAGCAGAGTCTTACCGGCGAGTTGCGGCGTCATTATTCCAATGTGAAAAACCTGGGGGTGCGCCAGGGACCATTTTATGTACTGCTCGGCGCCACCATGCCGTCGGTGCTGGTGGAGGTGGCGTTTATCAGTAACCAGCAGGAAGCGCGGCGGCTCAATTCCGCCAGGTTCCGGCAGCGGGCGGCGCGTGGTATCGTGGCCGGAGTAAAGAAGTATCTGCGCACACAGAATCTGCTGCGTTAGCGAGGTGAACTTTGTTCAGTGTAGATAACAGCGCTATCCGTCGTTTGATAAAACAGGGTGGTAATTTCGATGACAACCGTGCTGAGTGTCTGCGTCTGGCACAGCATCTGGTACATGGCCACGGCGAACTTATCCGCCAGCACCATCGAGATGGCGCCAGCGGCAGTGAAACGGTGCAGAAAATTACCTTGCTCATGGATACACTGGTTACCGATCTGACTGCCTATGCCTTAATGGATGTGACAACGCCGCAGCCATACGCCATTATCGCCGTCGGCGGTTATGGTCGCTGCGAGATGAACCCGCGCTCCGATGTTGATTTA
>Ga0256842_1002709_pt1 | contig 12361 bp, 10 predicted proteins | sample 4559240metaG_FD_185973 | JGI IMG/M metagenome (GOLD analysis project Ga0256842, IMG submission 185973) | Hydrothermal vent microbial communities from Guaymas Basin, Mexico - 4559-240 | ecosystem: Environmental > Aquatic > Marine > Hydrothermal vents | place: Mexico: Guaymas Basin | collected...
CATAGAGTTCTACGACCAGTTCGTAGTTTCCATCGAGCCCGCCGAGAGGCTTCCGCCCGGAGTCAGGGGGATAGGGATTAGGGCCCTCATCCTTGAGGACTTCTATCCGGTCGAGACCCCCTACTGGGGCATGCTACACGAGGACTGGGAGAGCGAGCTCAACTTGGTTGTAATGAAGGATGAGGTTTACGACTCTTTGAAGCGAGAGGAGTACCGCTGTCCCGTCTGCTTCTCACCGCTTGTTGAGGATAACGGCGCTTTGAAATGCACCCGCTGTGGATTCGTTTACACCCCCGAGACCAACTTCGAGAGGGTCCTCGAGCGGTTCAGCGTGGAGGAGTTCGCATTCTGAAAGAAAGTGAAGGGCGGAGCCTTGTTATTCCGTCCCCTGCCGGTTGAATTTAATCTCCACGACGGCTGAGACAGGAATGCTGACTCCCGTCACGAAGGCGTACCCCGTCTTCAGGTCGGAGAGTCTTTCTATTATGCTCCTCGACGCCGATTCGACCGAGCTGGCTATTGCATCGAGGTCGCTCTTGTTCACTATCCTGAAGAGCACCTGAGTTCATCTGGGACAGCACGTACTTCGAAACCTGGGCCGGCCTCTGGCTGATGACGACGAGGCCGAGGCAGAATTTCCTGCCCTCGGACGCGATTTTCTGGGCGTAAACCTTCGCCAGGTTGTCCTTCCCTGCTGACGCTTCGCCGTATCCCCGCTCCGGGGCGAAGTTGTGGGTCTCCGTTGAAGTCGCCCAATTTCTTGGCTTTGATGAAGAGCTTCCTGAGTATGTACCCCCGTTATCTCCGTCCTGACGTCGGGGTTGTCGATGTTCCTCAGGTTGAACACGACGACCTTCTTCGAGGGGCTCTCAATCGCCGAGTTGATTCTCTCAAGAACATCCCCCTGGCTGTTCAGGGCCTCCTCCCCGAGTTCTTCCTTGAGGAGTTCCTCCACTTCAAGGCTCCCGAGTTCCTGCAGAAGTCCTCTTTCTATCCTTCCCAGGCTGGCGCTCCGTGCCCACCTGGCTATAGCCGCCGCCAGGGCCTTGCCTTCTTTGGACCTCTTGTCTATTACCACTCCGGTAGTCCTTGAGGAAGTCCTCAATCTTGCCCGGGCTGAAGAACAACACCGTGTTTGGAACCTTTACCTCCTCAAAGTCTTCGAAACCAAACTCCCTGAAGTCCCCAGCATACTCGCCGTGCGGGTCGAGGATGTAGATGTGGTTCAGGTGTTTGCTCGCCTTCGCTATGAACCTCTTGGCGAAGTAGCTCTTTCCCGAGCCGGTGGTCCCGAGGATTGCCATGTGCTTTGATTTTATCTCCTCGAGGTCTATGCTGACCTCTATGTCAGTGCCCGCGAAGACGCCTATGGATACGCTCTCCTGACCATTGGGCATGATTTCCAGAAGATCTTCCCTGCTGGCTTTCTTAACTGGAAGACCTACCTTCGGTGGACTCAGGGAGGGCTTTAGTGAGTGCTTCGAGGTTCCGTCCTCAACGTACCCGAGAACCTTGGCGGTTGCTATGTAAACGTTGCTCTCCCTCCTGTTGAGATAGGCAATCAGCGCCGCCATCTGCCACTCCTTGGCCTTTTGGCCGTCGAAGACGAACTTCCCGCTGTCCGGCGATAGCCCGCTGTGTGTCACATTAGCCGAACCTACAAGGGCGTACTTATCGTCGATTACAATGAACTTCGCGTGGAGGTCGCTGTGAAAGGCCATGGCTATGTCGAGTTTGTTTCTGTCTTTATACGAGTTGAGCAGTCACCTCGCTCCCCGTAATCTGGAGGTCCTTCGGTTCGTTCGCCCTGATGAGAATTCTAAGCTTAACTCCCTTTTTCGCGTTGTTCAAAATTGCCCTGATGCCCTGCGGCGTAATCCACGCCGAGCTTACAAGTATTTCGTTCTCCGCCTTCCTCACTCATTCTACTGTTGAGTCGTATATCTCATACGAAGGGATTACCTTTACCATCACCAACACCAAGAGTACATTCCGGACGGGTTTAATATTCTTTTCTCCATGTAGCGTTTGGGGAACGAAATCTAAGAGCTCTTTTTGCTCAGTCACCTTTTCATTTTCCAAAAATTCTATCTATGTGAGCTTTTAATTAACCATACCTTGTGATTGCTATCTCATTGCTTATTATTCTTATTCTTCCATAACACTTATTACTCTCAGTCTGGGAAGATATCAACGGTGAGAAAGGTGGTCCAAATAAAACCTGGGAACATAATCTATGGCCCTTTTCTTCCTGAAAAGTTAAAAGTTATTGCCACAATGTTGGCAGGAGAAAACCTTGTGGTTATCGGTAAATATTTGGATTCAAAAGAACTCGCAGAATTCGTTATTACCCCCGAAATGTTCCCGAAAATAACAGTTATCCAGAACCTTCTAGATTTCCAAGCCAATCCAGAGGATGTTTTCTTGGCCGTTGAAAGTGAGAGATACAAATTTGCTTCCATGTATGACCCACTGATGGCGATAAGCGTCTCCAAAATTGACCCTCTCCCCTTCCAGATTGATGCGGTGTACAATTACATCCTAAAGAACGCCCGAATAAGGTTCCTCCTCGCGGATGACCCCGGTGCGGGTAAGACTATCATGGCCGGCCTGACATTAAAGGAGCTCAAACTTCGGGGTCTCGTTGAGAGAACTCTAATTGTCGTTCCGGGGCACCTTGTTGACCAATGGAGACGAGAAATGAAAGAGAAATTTAACGAGGATTTTGTGTTCGTTAATAGAGCTTTACTAAACTCCGAATACAACGTGTGGGAGAAGTACGACCAAATAATAGCATCAATAGACTTCCTCAAACAACCTGATGTTCTCTCTATGATTCAAAACACTCTATGGGACCTCGTGATAGTGGACGAGGCACACAAGATGTCAGCATACCGGTATGGGAACAAAGTGGAGAAGACGGACCGATACCGCGTTGGTGAGGTTTTATCCAGGAATTCGACCCACATGCTATTCTTGACTGCAACTCCCCACAAAGGAGACCCTGAGAACTTTAGATTGCTACTCGACTTCCTCCTTCCTGGTCTGTTCGGAAAACCAGAATATCTGGAACAGGCCATAAAGGAAGCGTACAAAAGAGGGGAGAACATATTCTTTCTGAGAAGGATGAAAGAAGACCTAAGGGGGTTCGACGGACGTCCTCTCTTTCCCAAGAGGGAATCCAAAACGCTGAAATTTAGGCTTTCAGATGGGGAAATGGACCTTTACATGGAGCTATCCCAGTACATTCAACACCAGTACAATAGGATATCAAAGCTTCAAGGCAAGAGAAGAAACATCGCATTCGCCCTAACGATTCTCCAGCGTAGGATGGCTTCAAGCACTTACGCCCTGAAGAAATCGCTTGAGAGGAGGAAAGATAGATTACAGGAGCTTTTAGAGATAGTCAAACGGACTGGAAAGCTCCCTGAGGAGGAGAGTGAGATAACCCTCGAAAAGTTCATGGAGTCAGAGGATTACGAGGAAGAAGAACGCTGGGAGATAGAGAGAAAACTCGAAACATTAAGCGTTGCGAGGACGATAAAGGAACTGGAGGCAGAAATAGCAACCCTGGAAAGACTAATCCAGATGGCGGACAAGATAATCCAAGAGGAAAAAGAAGTCAAACTTTCGGAGCTTAAAAGCGCCCTCGATAAGTTAAAAGAGGAATTTGGGGAAGACGAAAAGGTTCTGATATTTACCGAGGCTAAAGACACGCTCGAATATCTGGTCAACAAACTGAGGGAGTGGGGGTACACGGTAACTTACATTCACGGCGAAATGTCCATGGAGGAGAGAATCAAGCGTGAAAGGGAATTCAGAGACCATGCCCAAATAATGGTAGCAACGGAAGCCGCTGGAGAGGGTATCAACCTTCAGTTCTGCCACCTAATGATAAACTATGATATTCCGTGGAACCCCAACCGTTTGGAGCAGAGAATAGGGAGAATTCATCGTTACGGTCAGAAGAAGGATGTGTACATATTCAACCTTGTGGCCGCGAACACCCGTGAGGGTCGCGTTTTAGCGAGATTGCTCGATAAGCTCGAACAGATTCGGCAGGATTTGGGCAGTGACAAGGTGTTCGACGTTATCGGGGAGATATTCCAGGGGGAGAGGCTCTACAATCTCATGCTTGAGGTGGCCGCTGGAACCAAGACCGAGGAGGACGTCCTCAGGGAAATTGGTGTGACCGACCCAGAATACATCAAGAGAGTTAAAGAGGCCCTTGGAGAAAGCCTCGCCACTAAGCATCTAAACGTTGCCAAGATTGAAGAGATGCTCAAAAAAGCCAATGAGAACAGACTGGCCCCAGAGTACCTTCAGGACTTCTTCATTAGGGCAATTAAGCGGGCTGGTGGGGAGATTCGCACAAGAAGGGACGGGACATTGGCTGTTGAGAGGGTTCCCAAGGACATCCGAGACATTGGAAAGGAGCTGGGCTACTTCGTTGAGCCCTCCTACAGGAGCATAACATTCGATAAGGATAAGGCAACGGGAAGCGATGACGTCGAGTTCGTGTCCTTTGGACATCCTCTGTTCGATGCAACCCTTGAATGGGTTCGTAGAAACCTTATTGACGCCCTTCGGCGTGGGGCAGTATTCGTGGACCCCCAAAGCAGGTTAAACGGGTTCATAATGTTCTTTGAAGGAGAGGTTACCGATGGAAAAGATGAGGTAGCCGGCAAGAAACTCATAGCAATCTACGATGATGGTGAGAACCTAAGAGAAATCGACCCCAAGATAATATGGGATTTGGAACCGTACCACGGCAGTGTTCAGCTGGAATTGGCCGAAGACAGAAAGAATCTGGCCCTTGGAAAGGCCATTGAGATTTTAGAGGAGTATCAGAAACAGGTTCTCCAAGAAAGGAAGAGACAGGCGGAAATCAAAAAGAAGTACGGAATAAAATCACTGGAGGAGCTAATCAGGGATACAAAGAGAAAACTTGCCCAGTACAAGTTTAAACAGCTGAGCTTACAGAAAAAGGGCAACCTGAAGGCCGCATCAGGATACGAGCCCCACATAGCGCGCGAACAGAACAAGTTGGAGAGGTACCAGAAGGCCCTCGAAAAACTCAAGAAGGAGATAGAGCAGGAGACCCACTTGAAATACGGCATGCCGGTTTTTATCGGGGCAATCTACGTTAGGCCCGCGGAGGACATGAGGAGGAGCAAAGAAGTCGAAGAAATCGGCATGAGAATCGCCATGGAGTATGAAAGAAAGCAGGGAAGGACTCCGAAAGATGTCTCAGACCAGAACGTGGGCTACGACATTTATTCTGTTGGAAACGGGGAAGAGAGGCACATAGAAGTCAAGGCACGTGCTCATCTGGGCGATGTGGAGTTAACTTACAACGAATGGGTGGCCGCGAGGAGACTTGGAGACAGGTACTGGCTCTACATCGTGGCCAACGCCCTTGAGAATCCCACACTCTACATAATCCAGAACCCAGCCGAGAACCTCAAGCCAGTTGAACGCAAAGAGATTAGGTACGTCATCCCCATTGAGGAGTGGAAGGGTAAAGGTGAGAGAGTCGATGTTTAGCTTAATAACACCACTCCGAAGGAAACCGAAAACCTGCCTTCACGAGGCTGAGGCATAGCTCTCTTTTCTGCTCCTTTGTTATTACTTCAAGCTCGTTCAAAAGGTTCAAGATTCCAATTGTGCCCTTTATTCTTAACCCAAATCTGGACGCACTTTTGCGGGCAGTCTTGTCGTCCAGAACGCAGAAGTAGTTCTCTCCCTCTGAATGGAACTTTTGGCCCCACCAAATAACCTCAAGTTCTCCGTCGTGGAGGCTCGGAAATCTGAATCTCAAGCGCATAAGTTCGCTTTCAGGGACTTCGTCCAGAATCGAGATAACGCCTCCTTTCACATCGCAATCAATCTTCTTGAAATTCCTATCGGGCTTAAGCTCCTCGTAAACGGCACGTGGGATAGTAAGTTCGTATCCAAAATCTCGTAGGGATTTGAGCAAATCGGGTCGTTGGAGCTCCGTGTAGAAGGCTATTAGTGCCGTGGTGTCGAGGATTACTTTCCATGCCATCGAGACCCTCCTCATCTGCCGAGTTCCACTGGTATCCTGCGCTTTTTCAGCAGTTCAATGAAGTCCCCAACGCTCATACCTGCTATCTGGGCGGCCTTGGAGAGACTGACCTTCCCCTTCTTGTAAAGTGAGACCGCCAGTCTCTCACGCTTGCGTTTTATCCTCTCAAGTACCCGGGACTCAGTGGTCATATGGGGGAAGGTGAAGTAAATGTACGCCAACAGCTCATCCTCGCTCAAGTCGTTGAGGTTCTCCTTTATCTCCTCCACGAGCTCAAGAAAATCATCGCTAACTATCTTCCTCAGTTTGGATGCTAGCCTTCTGCCCTTTGGCTTGAGAGATATTGGTCCATTGATTTCAACAAGTCCCATCATCCGTAGGGTATCAAGCTCGGCATCTATGGTCTCACTGTAGGGCCCGTAGTGGTGGGGTTCAAACTGGGCTCCTTGGATTATCTCCTCCTTTCCAGTGTTGTGAACAAGGAGGAACATCTCCTTTTGGAGCCAGGTTTTTCCCTTTACGGGTTCTCCCTCATTAGCATCGAGTAGGAGCAGAATGAGCGCCTGGAGTGGGCTAAGGCTGTTAACGTCAATCTCCCAGTTCGCTGATTTTATTTTCGGTTTAGCTCCCATCGGCCTCACAAAGCCTTTTATTTAAGGAGCCCTAATAACGGTTATGGTGAGCGCGGTGTTCAAGGTTAAGGTCATCGAGGAGGACGAGAAGACCTTTTACGCTCACAAGCAGATTAAACTATCCGGGAAAAAGGTGGAGACCCCGATAAAGGTTGCCAATCTCCTCGTGTTCCGAGAGAATGTGCCCCTGGCACACTATGAGTTCATAGCGGAGGTCTACAAGGGAATTTCCGTGGAGGCCTTGAAGCGACTTACTAACGGAGACCATGAATTTCAGAAGGAGTTCAACAAAAAAATCGGGAGTGCCCTGTCAAAGATACCCTCCGACAAAATGCCCCGTGTTATGGTCCCCGCGCTTAGGGTGAACCACGTTAGCGAGCTGTCATCAATAACGGAGGAACAAATAGGCTTTCTGATACTCACTCAGAGCATCTTTGATTTCTACGTTGTTCCAACGGTTGAAAGGATTCATCTCAGGATGGGGGACATTTCCGAGGTTGAGCACTACCTCAGGTTCATTACCCAGTACCTTGAACTCATCGAGGAGCAGAAGCTGAGGCGGGCCGTGATTGGAACGATTCCAGTAACGTTGCCCCACGTGGTTATCCCCCAACTGCTTAAGGTCTATCTGGAGCACGACATCAGGGCGTTTGCCCTCGACTTCTCAGGAAGGGTTCCGTTCTCCCACTACCAGCAGGTGGGCCTCGTTCAGAACATCCTCCACAAGAACGAGGTCGATGCCTTCATCTACGCCGTAAACGTCAATCCTGGTAAGCCCAGCAAAAAGGGACCCTCGATACTCGCACAGGACGCCCTCTCCGTTGGGTTTGGGCTGGATGCGATAGGCGACAACCACATAGCCTTCGGCGGTGGGAAGGACGGAAACGATAACCTGCGCATTTTCAGCAAGGAAGAGTACGCATACCATAGGATTGAACCCTCGAGCCTCCCCAAGGTTTATCCAGAGGACACGGCAGTTCCGATAGAGGTATTGACCCAAGGGGAGAACGCCTCCCTGAGAAAGGACGCCCAAAGGATGTTTAACTACGAGCAGCTCGGAATCGAGGCCATTAGGATTAGGGAGAAGGTTGATGATGGGGAGGTTACAAGGTACGTGTCCAAAAAGCCGTTTGTCCGCAGGTATCCGGACAAGCTTAGGCTCCTGATGAATGTTAAAGAGGTAAAACCAAAGCAATCAACGTTGGACATCCTCAGAGGACTTTGAGTTTTGATTTTTGCGTTCCTTTGCTTTCCTGGTCTCTTCCTCCTTAATCTTCCAGTAGTGGGTGTAGTTGAGAGCATTTGCGTTAATCTTTGCTCTGATAACCTCAATGTAGGAGAACAAGGCAATGCTGACAGCTAATATTGCGTAGGATAGTTCTTTGGGGCATTTTGGAAGTTTGCATATCAAAAGAGAAAATACAACCACAAGCAACGATCTTTCGGGCTTAAATACAAAGTGTTCAAAAACGCGTTTAAAAATTTCTTCGCTATTCCAAATTCTAGATTCAGATGCATCTGCAGATGCATCTGCTCTTTGTAGCAAGCACTGACAGAAGATATAGCAAGAAAGGAAGACATAACAAAAAATCCCCACCAGAGCTAAAGCTAATAAAACATAACCAGGACACTTTTTGTAAGCTAAAATCCCAAGGTAAATTATGCTAAGAGCAAACAGACCACTAAAAATCTTCCCCCTTATTGAGTAGTTTGTCTCAGAAATCTCGGAAATTGGGCCTTCATTACTCCATATCAAATACAGAACGTCAAAATCGAATACATTATTGTCAAGTGACACGGGTGAAAATGGTGTGTACTTTTCAACGAGGGGAAATTTGCATTCGATTTTTTCAGTAGGGTATTCTTTAGGATTTGGATACCCAAAAAACAGAACGTGATATTTTCTCATACTATCTGGTAGTCTAAATGGAATCGAAGTAAAGGTGTCCCCAATCAATCCTACAATCTCCCCAATACCAAACAGCACCAGCAAGATAAGTAATGCTGTCAGCCAGCTTGGAATGGCCCACTCAGGCCCTATGTGGTAGATTGGGTCGAAGAGCTGGTTCCAGAAACTAATAACACCAGTCCACTGCAGAACATAGAGAAAGCCTAGGCCGAGCATCACGTTGGGCAGGAAGCCGAAGAACGGTATTCGCACGAGGTCGCTCCACCCGTTACCCATGGTTTCAGCCTCCATTGGAATACCTTACAATTCCTTAAAAATCTTGCATAGGAACGATTTTAAGCCACGAAGTTCAAAATAGGCAAGGCATCAAGGGGGCTGATAAAATGGTGGACAGGCGTTTTATTGAGGAGGACTTCCCCGTCAGGGAGGTCAGCAGGGAGAGCGAAAAGGAGAAGAACATCCGTCACGGTCACATCTCAACCCTTCACATCTGGTGGGCGAGACGTCCTTTGGCCTCTTCTCGCGCGACCAACTACGCTTCCCTTATTCCAGCTCCCAAGGACGACGAGGAGCGCAGAAAGAAGCTAAAATTCATAGCCGAGCTCTCCAAGTGGGAGAACTCCCTCAACAGGGACATAATTGAGAGGGCTCGCAAAGACATCCTCGAGTACTTCAAGCAAATAAGGGACGACCCCAACCAGGAGAGGCCGCGCGTCCTCGACCCGTTCGCTGGCGGCGGTGCGATTCCTTTAGAGGCCCTTCGCCTGGGCTGTGAGACCTACGCCGTTGATTACAACCCCGTTGCAGTCCTAATCCTCAAGGCCACCCTTGAGTATCCCCAGAAGTACGGCCGAAAGAACGGCGGGAGAGCTAGCAAGGAAAAGCCCCTCGACGAGTATGGAATCAAAGCTGGTGAGGAGGAGAAGTACGACCTCGTGAGGGACGTCGAGAAGTGGGGTAAGTGGGTTCTTGAGGAGGCCAAGAAGGAGCTTGAGAGGTTCTACCCCAAGGACGATGACGGTTCGATTCCCGTTGGCTACATCTGGGCGAGAACCGTCAAGTGCCAGAGCCTCACCTGTGGCGTTGAGATTCCGCTGATGAGGCAGTTCTGGCTCGCCAAAAAGAAGAACAAGAAGGTCTTCCTGTTCCCCTACATCAAGGACGGGAAGATAGAGTTCGCGATAATAGATGCGAGCGATTTAAGCGGGACGAAGTTCCCCGTGGAGGAGATTAAGGAGCGCCTTAGGAAGTTCCTCGGCATGGACGAGAGGGAGTGGAAGGCCTACGAGGATGAGGTGAAGAGCAAGTACCCCTACTACTACGAGCACTACCTGAAGGACGGGGTTGACTTCGACCCGTCCAAGGGGACGATATCGAGGGCCAAGGTTACCTGTCCCGTCTGCGGCTACACCCACAGCGACGAGTGGCTCAGGCAGTATTTCAGAGATGGAAAAGCTGGCGAGAGAATGGTGGCGGTTGTATTGACGAAGCCTGGCGAAAAGGGCAAGCATTACAGGATAGCGACCGAGAGGGACGTCAGGGCCTTTGAGGAGGCTAAGAGGTATTTAGGGGAGAAGATACCGAAGCTCAGGAAGGAGTGGGGAATCGAGCCGGTGCCGAACGAGCCGTTGCCACCTAAGGGAACGCTCGGCTTCAGGGTTCAGAACTACGGGATGACCAAGTGGGGCGACCTGTTCAACGACAGGCAGAAGCTGGCGCTAGTAACGTTCGTGGAGAAAGTAAGGAAGGCCTATGAAAGAATGCGCGAGGAGGGCTATGACGAAGACTACGCGAGGGCTGTGGTAACGTATCTAGGTTTGGGAGTAGATAGATTAGCGGATTTTGGTTCTACACTCTGCGTATTAAATCCAACTGGAGGAAGGGGTGTAGTGCATACCTTTGGACGAAACGCTCTCCCTATGACGTGGGATTATATGGAGTCATATCCTTTAAATCCAATAGCAGCAAGCTGGCAAACATCAATTGTTAAGAATGTAAAATGGATTGAGCACGCATCACAGATACCCCCCTCTCCAATATCAATCCATAACCTTTCTGCAACTCAAATCCCATTCCCGGATGAATATTTTGATGCAGTATTTACTGATCCTCCCTACTACGACAATGTTCCATATTCATATCTTAGTGACTTCTTCTACGCTTCTACGTCTGGCTCAAGAGAAGCGTTGGATATCTATACCCTGAGCTCTTTACAACTCCACTAACTCCCAAGAGCAAGGAACTCGTTGCTTACACTCATGACAAGAATTGGGAGGCCGCAAAGAGATACTTTGAAGAGGGCATGAAACAAGCCCTTAAAGAAATCTATCGTGTCCTCAAGCCAAACGGGATAGCTGTGATTGTCTATGCTCACAAAACAACTGAAGGATGGGAATCAATGATAAACGCCCTCCTCGACTCTGGCCTTGTCCCAGTAGCTTCATGGCCATTGCATACTGAAAAGAAAGGACGTCTCCGTGCACAAGAATCCGCCGCCCTCGCCTCATCAATCTACATCGTTGCAAGAAAGATGGAAAAGGGGGGCATCGGCTGGTTCGAGGAGGTCCAGGAGGAGCTTGAGGAGCACCTGACAAGGAAGCTTGACCACCTCTGGCGCGAAGGCATAAGCGGTGCCGACTTCTTCATAGCGGCGATAGGCTCGGCCATCGAGGTCTTCGGCAAGTACGAGAAGGTCATGGACTACGATGGCAACGAGGTGAGGGCCGATAGGCTGTTAGAGTTCGTGAGGGACTTCGTGGCCAAGTACACCCTCAGGAACATCCTGCACGAGGAAGTTTCGGCCCAGCTCTCACCGCTCACCAAGTTCTACATACTCTGGCGCTGGGCATACGGCGAGGCGAAGGTTCACTTCGATGACGCGAGGAAGCTCGCCACGAGCGTTGGCCTTGAGCTTGAGGAGCACTGGAACAAGGGCTTCATAAAGAAGGAGGGCGAGTTCATCCGCGTTCTTGGGCCACAGGACAGGAAGCTTGAGGAAATCACGGGCAGGGACTTAATCGATGTCCTTCACAAGGCCCTGCTCTACTGGGAGCGCGGAATGAGGGGCAACATGCTCCACCTTTTGGCCGAAACCGGCTGGGGCACGAGCGAGATATTCTACAAGGTCGCCCAGGCCATCTCAAGCTCACTGCCCAACGAGAGCAGGGAGAAGAAGCTCATAGACGGCCTGCTCACGGGCAGGGAGGCGATAGTCGAGGCCATAAGGAGCGGTGAATATCGTTCAATCCCGCTTGAGACCGTTGAAGAAGCTCCAAAGAGGAGGGGCAGGAAAAAGAAGGAGAAGAAAGAGGCCACCCTCGATGTTTTCGGTGTTAAGCCAAAGGAGGGAGAGGAATGAATGCCTTTTTCCAGGTTGCAATTCCCCACAAGGATATTAGGGAGGGAAGGCTCACCTTAGATGTCTTTGGTGCCGACCTGTGGTCGGTTTACACGGGCAGGGCCCCGGACGAGTACAAGGACCCCGACCTCTTCTTCAGGAGGACTTACATGACCGAGGGGCTAAAGAACTTGATAAAAGATGCCAAGAAGAGGCTCATCGAGGACGGCGGAGACCCGGTAATTCAGCTCCAGACCCCGTTCGGTGGCGGTAAGACTCACTCTTTGATAGCCCTCTACCACAAGGCCAGGGAGTGGGGAGCGAAGGTCGTTGTTCTCGACTGTGAAGCCCTAAACCCCAACAGGGACAGGCTTTGGGGGGTTCTTGAGAAACAGCTCGAGGGGAGGGTAGAGCTTACCGCTGGAGAATCGACC
>Ga0256842_1002710_pt1 | contig 12360 bp, 14 predicted proteins | sample 4559240metaG_FD_185973 | JGI IMG/M metagenome (GOLD analysis project Ga0256842, IMG submission 185973) | Hydrothermal vent microbial communities from Guaymas Basin, Mexico - 4559-240 | ecosystem: Environmental > Aquatic > Marine > Hydrothermal vents | place: Mexico: Guaymas Basin | collected...
AGAGAAAAGGTTAGAAAGGAGGGAAACGAGATGAGGAGGAAGGAGCTTGTCATTGAGGTTGCCGAAAGAACTGATTTAAGAAGGGAGACAGTAGAGAGAGTGCTTCAAGGTTTTGCCACAGTTGCGGCAGAGGCACTATTAGAGGGACAGGATGTGCCTCTTGGATGGGACCTGGGGAAACTAATAGTTTTAAAAAAGAAAGGGCTTAAAGTGTATTTTAAGCCAAGCAGGGCTTTTAAAGAAGCAAGAGATAATAAATAAAAAAATAAAAATGGAAGCTTATGAAAAGACTTTTAAGAAAGAGGAAGTTTATCTTTTAAAAAGACTTGCGGAAAGATATCACGCTCTTCCCCTGAACAGGGAAGAGCTTGCAGAAATTTGCAGAAATACACGAATTGATTTAGAAAAGGTGCAGGAGGTTCTCAGTAAAGCGGTGGAAAAAGGAATTTTGGAGTACGTGGTTTTCAGGGGAAGAAGGATCGTTTACCTGGACAGAATAGGGCAGGTTAAACGAAAAGGCATACATGGCAGAAGGTAATTGAGACTTTAGAGGATATAGATGGAAAAGTTTATTCCTGAATGGTTTGAAGAGTGGTTTAATAAGAAATTCCCTGAGCATTTAGACCCTTATAAGCCTATATGTGTGGCATTAACTTTGAATATAGACAAAAATATAGTGTACAGGGCTATTCTTAATGGAGAATTAGAAGCAATAAAAATTTCGACTGGAAGGTGGCTTATTCCTCGTGATGCACTCAGAAAGTGGCTTCTTGAAAGATATGTTTTAAATATTTCAGACGAAATACTCTTTAGGCACTTTTAACTTCTGCAGGCTTATTTATCTTATTTATTTTGATTTTTTCCGTTTATTCTGTTTATTCCCATTTTGAGTTCAGGCTTATGCTATTCTTGTAAAAAGATTCTTGTAAAAAGATTTTTTGCGGAGTGCAAATGGTAGTTCCTGACCTGCCGGGATCACATTTTCTTTTGAATGCAAGCACGCTAAGTATTGCAGTTGCAGTACTCTGGATCGCAATGAGAAGTATTCAGTCAAGATTATTAGAATTAAAGAAAAATGTTTCAGACTTAGAGCTTAAAATTGATGAAAGGTTTAAGGATCTTGAAGAGAAACACTACGGATTCAGAGCTGAAGTTGCAGAAAAGTATTTAAGAAGGGATGAGTGGTTTGCACATCATAATAAGATGGAAGCCGGTTTGAAAAATGAAATCAAAGAATTAAAGGAGCTGCTTTATGAACTTATTAGAAAAGCAAATTAGAGGATTGATTCTAAAATTTCTTGAACAGCTTTATCCAGATGGAGCAACTGCTGCTTTTATTGAAGGACTTCTTGCAGATTGGCAGGTCTTTATTTGCAGACGAGAGGTGCTTGAAAATTTAAGATTTTTGATAGACAGAGGATATGTAGAAGTAAAAGGAATAAAGCTGCCTTCTCCTTTTGACAAGGTGGAAAAATTTGTGATAACACCAAAAGGAAAAGCTCTGCTTTCTGGTGAGATGATAGACTCTGGAATTTCTCTGGAAGGGCTGTAATAATGCCAAGAAGAGCAAGGCTTGAAACTGATCCAGAAGCACGGAAGATTGCAGTAGAACTCTGGCAGAAAGGAAAAAGTCTTGATGAAATAGCAGAAACTCTTAAACTTTCATTTCCAGAAGCTCCGAGCAGGTCTGCTATTCATCGCTTTTTGCAGAAGCTTAAACCCTTTTTTCAGTTAAAAGATGCTGGGCTTATCTCAGATGAAGATATAGACCTTCTTTCTCAAAGCCAGAATCTTGCAGCAATTGCAAATGGTCTTCTTATTCAGGTGCTTGCTTCCTGGTATGAGAAGGGAGAGATAGATTCAGACAATTTGAAAGCCCTTCTCGCACTTGTTCAAACAGCAGCAAGGATGAGCCAGGCTGCAGCAGGGGTTGAACGCACAAAAGTGCAGCTTGCAAGACATTATGAAGAAGTCATGGAGAAGGTAACAAAGGCTATGGTAAGGGCACTTCCAGATGAAATTCTTCGTGAAAAACTGCTTCTTGCCATAAGAGAAGAACTCGGTGCTTAATTCAAAAAGACTTAGTTTAATATGAATTACAGAGAAAAGGCTCTTAAAAAAGGACTTCAAAAAGTAGAGAAAGAGCTTTTTTCTGATCCTGAAAAAGAAGCCCGTAAAGCAAAGGCTAAAAAGGACTTTCAATTTTTTATTGAGTATTACATTGCTCCGCACATAGACGGGTATGTTCCACCTGCAGAGTATCAAAAAAGACTGCTACGCATAGTAGCTCAGAGGACTTTTACACAGGAGGATGCAGAGTGGTTTAGAAATTTTGTATGGCCTCAGAGAAGAGAGTTTATTAGACCATGTTCTGATGTGCGTGGAATTCTTGATCTTGAGCCAAGAGATCACGGTAAAACCACCCGTATGACGCAGCTTTTCCCTCTCTGGCTTGCTTTAACTCACGAGAGAGTTTTTGTGGTGCTCATATTGGCATCAAAGGATCAGGCTCAAAGTGTGCTTGAATCCATCAAGCTTGAGCTTGAGACAAATGAAAAAATACTTGAGGACTTTGGAGAGCAGAAAACAAACACATGGAGTAAGAAAAAGATAGTTCTTTCAAATGGAAATGCCATTGCAGCTCTTGGAGTAGGTCAGACCATAAGAGGTATAAAGCACAGATACCTTCGTCCAACTCATATCATCTGTGACGATCTTCTGAAAGATGAAGAGGTTGAAAGTGCAAGCAAGCGGGAGTTTTTGTATCGATGGTTTAAACGAGTGGTATTTAATTTGGGAAAAGATGCACTTGTTGCTGTGGTAAACACTATTATGCATCCAGATGATCTTCCAAGCAGATTAAAAGAAGAAATAAAGGAGGGACGGCTTAAGGACTGGATTTGCATCTGGCTTGCTGCAAGAGATGTCTATGGAAGACCTATCTGGCCTCAGAGGTGGAGCGATGAAGAGCTTAAGCATAAAGAGGAGAAACTGGGACCTGAAATCTGGGCAACAGAAATGAACAATGACCCGCTGCCTGAGAGTTCCAAAAAATTCAGAAGTGAGTGGTTTGTATATTACGATATAACAGATATTGATCTTAGAGATCTACGTGTAGTTTGTGCGGTGGATCCTGCAACAGGTGCAGAAGCAGGAGACTATACAGCAGTAGTAACAATTGGTGCTCCCAAAAGCGGTTATCCTATTTATGTGCTTGATGCATGGGGTGAGCGGTGCTCTGATATGGAGCTTATCAAAAAACTTGTTGAAGTCTATAAAACCTTTAAGCCACAGATAATACTTTTTGAAGAGCAAAACTTTCAGAAAATTTACAAAAACCTCTGCATGAGAGAGGCTTATCAGCAGTATAAAGTGAGACTTCCTGTGAAAGGTGTGAAGCAAAACATTAAAAAGGCTCTTCGTATTTCAAGTCTTTCGCCTCTGGTGGAAGCTGGAATTTTGCGTTTCAGAAAAAATCAGAAACTTCTTCTTGAGCAGCTTGAGTATTTTCCAAAAGGCCACGACGATTTACCAGATGCACTTGAGATGGCTGTATCTGCCCTTGAGTTTTCGGAAAAAAGACCTTTTGCTCACACACGCAGTATTCGCCGTAAAAGTAGAGAAGTGATAAACAAAATGAGGAGGTTCTATGGTGGTTAAACCAGGGATTAAGCCGGTTCTTGGTGTAATAGTAAGATATCCAGGATGGGCAAAGCTTCTTTCAGTTTTACCCAATCCGGATGAGATAGTGCAAAGAGAAGGGCTTGAGATATTTGACCGTATGATGATGGACCCGCACATTTTTGCGTGTATGAAGCAGAGAAAAGCAATGCTTCTTAACTATTCGTGGCAGATAGAACCTGCTGACAACTCAGAGAAAGCTGTTAAAGCAGCTGAGTTTGTGCAAAATGTAATAGAGAAGGAACTCAGTTTTTACCAGGATATAAAGGAGCTTTTATCTGCTCTTGAGCACGGATATGCGGTTTCAGAGGTGGTGTGGAAACTTGATGCGGGAATGTGGATTCCAGAGCAAATTATAGGACATGACTTCAGGCATTTTGGGTTTGCCCCTGATGGAACTCTTATCTGGCTCGATTCAGAGAAAGGAACAGTGTTTTTGAATTATCCTTACAAATTTATTATCCACAGGCATGAGGCTACTGCTGAAAATCCATACGGAAGAAGTGTTCTTACAAGATGCTACTGGCCCTGGAAATTTAAGATAATAGGCTTTGAATTCTGGATAACGGTACTTGAAAAATTTGGTGTGCCAAGCCTTGCTGCGCTTTTTGAAGGAGAGTTAACAGACGAAAAAATAAAAGAGATTGCAGACTACATCACACAGGAACTTCTTAAGGTAAATTCAGGTGGGGCTGGAGCTTTTGCAGGAGTAAAAGAGATAAAAACTATTGATGCACAGGGTAAAGCTGAAGATTTCAAGCTTTTAATTGAGCTTTGCAATGCTGAGATGTCAAAGGCGATCCTTGGAGAGACGCTTACAGTTGAAGTGGGAGAAAGAGGAGCTTATGCTCATGGGAAAGTGCACTTAGAGGTGCTTTCTGCATTAGTAAAAGAAGATGCAGAAGCTCTTGCAAATACGATTAACAGAACACTTGTTAAATGGATTGTGGAACTTAACTTCGGGAAAGATGTCCCGATACCCCGGTTTAAATTCGATTTCAAGTCTATTGCCGATTGGGAGAAAATAAAAGATGCCCTTGACAGAGGTGTTCCGATTTCACGGAAAGCCCTTTACACAGTATATAAACTTCCTGAGCCAGAAGATGATAAAGACTCATTTATTGCTCCTGTGGTAGCGGCGAAAGCAGGTTTCCCTTTTTCTGAAGAACCTTTTTCTGAAGAAGAGAGATCATTTTCGGAGAAAGACGATTTTTTCGTCCGACGCCTCCCCCGGAAGATATACCGGATCACTTAAGGGAAGAGTGGTATAAGGGGGAGGAGCTTGAAAGCTTAGCACAGAGCTTTTTTGAAAGAACTCAACCTGTAATAATAGAAACCATAGCTTATCACGCAAAAAAGTTTTTCACTCCTGAAGGCTGGAAGTATCTCAAGGCTCGGTATAAAGACAAACCTCTTAAGGTTCCTCTTTCCGAATGGACAACAGGCAGGCTCTGGGATCTGATATATCAGGCTCTGGCTTCAGCCTTCTTGATGGGAATGGATCATGTAGCTGAGCATGTTGAAATGGAAGACCCTGTTAAGATTTCTCCTGAGCCTATTCGTTTTGAAGATGCAATTCTTTTTTTCAGATCAAAAGTGCCTCTTACTCGTGAGGAATGGGAGGAGCTTGAGAAACTTTTAAGATTTAGGGCTTTCACAGTAGCAAGACTTACAGAGCTTGATGCTATAAATCATGTGAAAGAAAAGATTCTTAAAGCAATTGAGGAAGGCAAGACTTTCCAGGAGTTTATGGCTGAAGCTGGAGAAGATGAACTACTCAAGAAAGCCGGCTTTCATCAGAGTAATCCCTGGTATTGGGAAACAGTTTTTAGAACAAACATTCAGACTGCATACAATGCAGGAAGAAAAATGCAGATAGAAAAAGACCCAGCTATAGAGTATCTGGAATTTGTAGGAATAAGAGATAGCAGGCAAACTGAGATATGCAGAAAAAGGAGCGGAATAGTGAGACCAAAGGATGATCCGTGGTGGAAAAGCAATTGGCCTCCTCTTCATTTCAATTGCCGAAGTACTGTAAGACCAGTCTATCGGGAAGAAGTAGCAAAAGGAAGGGTGCGGGTTACTCCTGGAAGAAAACTTGCAGGACTTAGTGAGCCAATGGAAGACTTTGGGCAAGATCCGATAGAGAAAGGAACTTTTTGGCGTATCACTCCAGGAATGTGGGAACGGGCAAAAAGATATGGAATAGACAAAGAAATTATAAAACTTAGAGAGAAACTCAATCTTAAGCAATTTCTTTTGGGTGAAGCTTTTGTGCCTGAGGACATTGAGGGGCTTTCAAAAAGACTTACAGAGATTAAAAAGGGATATCCTTCTGTTTCAACATATCCTGTAAAAATTGAAAAAGATCCTTTAGCAGAGAAAGAGCTTGGAGCAGTGGGAGTTTCAATAGCAGGAAAAGGACAAATCTGGCTTTCACCCAAACATTATAAAAATATTCAAAGCATTCTTAAAAAAGGTGTAATAGAGAATTTCGAAGAACTTGAATCTTTCCAGGCGCTTATGCATGAGTTTGGTCATCTTTTAGGAAAGAGAATAACAAAACTTTATCAAACTGATGAAGGATATCGTGCAGTTGTAGAAGTGGTAAATGATCTCTGGAGTTATTTTGATCTGCGCAATATGGCTCGCCGATTGGGAATAAAGATTAAAATACCTGTAAAACGAGTATTAACAAAATGTGGTTATACTATAGAAAAGCAAAGGGCTTTAGAGATTTTTAAAGCCGCAGGCTTTAAAATGAAAGAAATAGAAGAGCTTGTTAGAGAACTTAATCTTTATGAGAATACAACCAATTTTATTGAACGCATAGAAAAGGCCATTGCCAAGAAATTGGGAAGAGAAGATGTGCCTTATTCTATTTATCGTAGTTTTGACTGGGTATTGATCCCTGACAATAAAAAAGATTTTGAATTTTATCTACAAGTGATAAAATCTTTAAAGAAATTTCAGGGAAGATAAATTTCTAAATCACTTGCTCCTTCTATTAACTCATTTGGAACAGGAATATCAGATTTGTAATAGTAGCTTTTGATGCCTAAAATAACAAGCTCACTCAATTCTTTATCTTTAAGTTTTTTTGCTTCCTCTATTAAGCACTTTGGATCAACTCCTGGTATTTTATGTAAATAAATTTCTTTAAGGCGTTCTTTATCTTCGGAAGAGAGATCAGGATGAGAATGTATAAATCTTTTCCAATCTTTAAGCCTTGCTTCTTTAATTTCTTTTTCGAATTCGGGTTTAAGTCTGTAGCGGTAACGAACTTCCATAATTTTATTTTATGCAGTATTTTCAAAAAAAATCAAGGACTAAATCTGAATTATCGATAAAGATGTTTATAGAAATAAAAATCGAAATATTTGTGAGATTAAAAAATTAAAAAATTTTTAGTTCATAATTTGACAACCTTAAATATGGTGGTAAAATTATGAACTAAAAATCTAAAGGAGGTTTGTAGAATGGAAAAAATTTTACAAGATTTTTCGGTTTTAACTTATGATCAGCGTCTTGCCAGGTTAGGATTAAAAAAAGAATGGCTTCTGAAAGTAAGTGAAACTTTAGCTTTAATTCCTAATGAAATTACTTCAGATGATATAGCTGGGGCTTTGGGATTAAAAGCCTATATACAAGCAGTGAGAACCTTAAGAGAAGTGCTTAAACCTTACGGATGGCAACCTTATCGTGATCGTCAGCTTGAGCTTGTGATTAGCCCTAAAAAAGATTTTTATATTGCTGTATCAAGCGGAGATCAATTTACAGGAATAAAAAATATTGCTCCTAAGACAAGGTATCCTAAAGGGCCTCAAACTCTACAACGTGTAGACGTTAATAAACAATTAAATTTATTTCCTGAATTAAAAAAAGAGAAAGAAAAAAATGTACCTTTACCAACTTGGTATTTTTTGTATTTTATTGATTTAAAAGGAAAAGAAGTGAGATCTGAATTGTCTTATCCTTTAGATACAGATGAACAAGGAAGGATTAGTAGTTGGAAAACAAGAATAATTTTACCTTCTATAAAAATAGAATCCGAAGTTAAAATAGATTTGGAAGCTGTAGAAGCTGAAGGAGTGGAGGAGATAATACTTGGAGAACAAGATATTTAATCCCGAGAGATTACTTTTTGCTCGAAGACTTCGCAGTTATTCACGTGCACAATTAGCTAATTTGACTGGATTTTCTCAAAGGTTTATTGCATACCTTGAAGAAGGAGAAAGAATTCCTTCCAACGAAACTTTAATTAAACTTGCTAACGCACTTAAAGTTCGTTCTAATTTTTTTTATGGAGAAAGTTTACCTGAGTTAGATGAAAAAGGGGTAAATTTTCGTGCTCCTTCTCGTACACTCCAAAGTCTAAAAAGAAGGCTCTTATGTATAGCTTCTTTAAGTATAAATTTTGTTGAAGTAGTTCAAAAATTTTTGCGATTACCTTTTCCTAATCTTCCTGATTTAGAAGGAATAGAACCTGAAGTTGCAGCTGAAGCTTTGAGAGAAGTTTGGGGATTGGGAGTTAAACCTATAGGAAAATTAATACCGTGGTTTGAGAAAAATGGCATTTTAGTATTTAGTCTTCCTTTTGGAGACGAAACTTTTGATGGTTTTTCTTTCTGGTACGGAAACCGGGCTTATATTTTCGTTAACACTACCCGTTCTATAGAAAGAATAAGGTTTGATTTGGTCCATGAACTTGGGCATCTGGTTCTTCATCGTTCATCCGGGGCTCGTGGAATAGAGATGGAAAGGGAGGCTAACTCTTTTGCTTCGGCTTTTCTTATGCCTAAATCTGGTATCCTTGGAAGTATAAACGGTCCTGTAAGTTTTGAAGGTCTTTTTAAGTTGAAAAAAGTTTGGAGAGTCTCTATGGTAGCTCTTATAAGACGACTTTATAATGTAGGCTTGATTACTCACTGGAGGTATCAAAGTTTATGTAAATATTGTGCTAAAAATCAATACTTTCATAAAGAACCTGATCCTTTACCACGTGAAGAATATGCAGAGACTTCCCGTTTGTGGCCTGTAGTATTTAAAGTTCTAAAAAATTCAAATGTATCTCTTTCAATTTTAAGCCAGAAGATGGGAGTTTATCTTGAAGAAATTTTTTCTTTCCTTCGTGGACTGGTTTTAACGGTGGTAAAGTAAATTGTAAATAAAGATTTACAAAATAAAAAATTCTACTAATTTTATCTAAAATCATCTAAATGTTACTTTTTTGTTTAAATTCATTTAAAGAAAATTGATTTCATCTGAACTTACTTTATCAGCTTTATTCCAGGCTTAACTACCTTTTAAATACCTGTTTATAAACGTTTATAAACGGTTTATAAACACCCTCAAAAGCAGAAGAAGTATTTTTATATATCCCTTTCTGCTTTAATGTTTTTAGGGCAAAAATTTTATTTTTTAAAAAATTTATACTTCTTTTTCCGTTTATTCCGTTTATTCCCACTTCTTTTTTAAAAAAGCATATCCTTGAAAATATGGAACTTATACTTGCCCGTGCAGGGCTTGCAGACAATGGGAAGGATTTAACTTCAGAAATTATTAGGGAGGTAGTGGAAACATTTCCTGAGGTAAAAGAGGCTCCGGTAACGCTTGGGCATGCTTATGCTGATTATATGCCTGCATTCGGCTGGGTAAAATCTCTTAGAGCAGATCAAGATTATACACTTCTTTTTGGAGATGTAGAGCTTTTAAAACCGTTAAGAGATGCTTTTGAAGAGGGATACTTTAAAAAGTGGAGTGTTGGAATTCGCAGGCGTCCTCGTGATGGCAAGCGATATCTTCATCATCTTGCTTTTCTTGGAGCTGTGCCTCCAGCAATTAAAGGTCTAACAGTAATTAAAATGTCTGAGGAAGGAGAAGAAGAAATGTTTGTCTTTTCAGATAATGTAAAGTTTGTTTCAAAAGCCAAAACAGACTGGCCTGTTGCGGAGAAAAATATAGAGTGGGATGTGGATGCTGCGAAAAAGAGACTTGTAGAAAAAGGTGGCTGGGAACTGCTTGCAAAATGCTCTGGAGCTGTAGAGCTTCACGATACTGATAAGACTGATTACCCAGAAGCATATTCCTGTTATCACTTTACTTTTTGTGATGTGATAGATGGAGAGGTGAAAATTATTCCCAAAGCAGTTAGTGCAGGACTGGCATATCTTCACGGAGCAAGAGGGGTTACCGTTAGAAAGGACCTTGCACGGATAGTTGAGCCTGTGTTTGAAAAATTAAAAAAACACATCGAAAAGGAGGTAGAAATGGGAGACATCCAAGAACTTAAAAAAGAAAATGAAGAATTAAAAGCAAAGATTGATGAACTTGAGAAAAAGCTTTCTGAAGCTCAAAAAGGAAGTAAGGAGTTTGCAGATCTCAAGGAGGAACTTGATAATCTTAGGGCAGAGTTTGCAGAGGCGAAGAAACAACTGAAAAACGAAAAAATACAGAAGCTTCGCTCTGCTGCTGAGGGAAAACTCCCTAAGGAGATGCTTGATAAGCTTCTTATTTTTGCAGAGAGCTTACCAGAGGAGCCTCTTGAGTTTGCAGAAGGTGAAAAGAAAGAGAAAAAAGATCCTCTTGAGGTGCTTGCTGAGATATTTTCTGCTCTTCCAAAGCCTGTCCAGGAAGGAGCATTGTATATGGAGGATAGGAAGCAGGAAGAAGATTTTGACCCAACTAAAATGGCACAGAATTTATAGTATCAAAACATGCCTAAAAATATTTAGGAGGTGAGGTCATGGCTTTTAATGCTAACTTAGGAACACAAACTTTTAAAGAAAGCACAGTAATAGACTATACTCATCCACCTGTAGTGCTTTCTTTTCCTGTGGCTATGGGTCAGGGAGAGCTTGGACCTGGAACGGTTCTTGCTCTAAATGAGGCTGGAGCAGTGGTTCCTTATGAGAAAATCTCTCAGAATATAGGCACAGGTGATGGGACTACCACAACTTTTTCAGGATCTTTTCAGGCTCCTGTAGAGCCTGGAACGATTTTGATTACAGATGGAACTCAAACCCTGAAAGATGATGGATACGGAAATCTTTATGGTGATGGCAGTGGGAAAGTAAATTACGCTACAGGAGATGTTGAGGCAACTTTTGAAAGTGCTCCAGCAAATGGAGCTTCTATCACAGCAAATGCTGGGCGTAGATTGTTAGGCATACTTATTATGCGAGTAGATACAAACAATGAAGATACGGCACCGGTTTTAATTCATGGTTGTGCGGTAAGAGAAAATGTAACAGTTGGTGAAAATTCTGTAGATGGTGAGACTGTAGCCCTTCTCAGGGCGAAACAGATTTTTGTTAAGTAAATAATAAATATTAAATAAATATAAGGAGGTAAACCATGGGAGTTTACGAAGTAAATCTTAGGCAGCTTTTTAGTCCAAAAGCAGTAGCAGAGGCAATAGAAAGATTGCCCAAAATAGAGACACCGATAATGGATTCAATTTATACAGATCGGAGAAACTGGCCACTTCCAGTTATTGCAAGAAGTGAGATTGCAAAAACTATTGGCAACCAGCCTGTTGTGCGTCGTGGTTCTCCAAGTATAAATGTAGGAGGAGAGGAGCTTTCAATAGAATACATTGAACCTCAGCCTGTTGATATTTCAACGCATGTTTCTGCTGCAGAGCTGAATAATCTGAAGCTTCTTGACAGCAGAGGACTTAATGCTTGGAGAGATGCAAAGATAGCAGACATAAGAGCCATGGTGCGTGCAACTGCTGAAGCTCTTGCTGCTCAAAGCCTTACAGGCAAAATTCAGTATCCCATGAAGTATGAAGGCGGTTATACCTACTATGAAGTGGATTTTGGAGCTACACTTTCTTATTCTCCTTCCCAAAAATGGGATGCTGCTGGGCTGGCTGATATCTTAATGGACCTTGTTAACATGAGCAAAGAGATCAGGTCAAATGGATATGGAAGTAAGCTTCGTATTTTTGCCGGAGCACAGGCATTTGTGACTGTTGCTGGAAAAGTTATTGCTTTATCTTCAGAGACCAAGCGTATTAGTGCAACTGTAACTCCACAGGGTATAGAAATAGCAGGTTTTACTATTGAGCTTATTAACACTTCATATGAAGATCATAAGGCTAAAGCACAAAAGCCAGTAGTAGATGATAAATCAATTGTGATGATAGCCACAGATGCGCCTTTCCGTTTTTATTACCTTGCAATTGATGATCTTGATGCAGGACTTCAGGCAATGCCTCTTTTTGTAAAGCCTATAAAAGAGGATGATCCAAGCGGTTATAAATTAAAGGGCATGTCAAAGCCCTTGCCAATGCCAGTGCCAAAAGCAATTTGCTGGGCACAGGTGATTGCATAATGGTAACCATTGAAGACTTAAAAAAAGAGCTTAGCGAAAGAGACTACAGGATGCTTACTGATGGAGACGATGCTGTTGCCGAAAGAGCACTTGCAAAGGCAAGGGCATGGGTAACAGCACGTTTTAAAAAATGCGGGAAAGAGGTTGACTACGAAGACGAGCTTGTAAAAGAGGCTATCCTTAAACGAGCGCTTTATGAGCTTTATAGCTTTGCAGAAAATGAAAAGGTAGCTGCGGATAAAAAAGAAGATGCAGAGGACTTGCTTGAAGGTGTGCTTGGAGATTGTGCCGATTCCCAGGAGAAGTATCGTCCAGTAGCAGCTAAAGTTGCTGCTGGAG
>Ga0256842_1002711_pt1 | contig 12358 bp, 10 predicted proteins | sample 4559240metaG_FD_185973 | JGI IMG/M metagenome (GOLD analysis project Ga0256842, IMG submission 185973) | Hydrothermal vent microbial communities from Guaymas Basin, Mexico - 4559-240 | ecosystem: Environmental > Aquatic > Marine > Hydrothermal vents | place: Mexico: Guaymas Basin | collected...
CCCTCTGTCATAGAAAAACTTTTTTTAATTAATGCTATCCATCTTTCAAGCTTTGCAGCATCATTTTCATAGATAACAAGAACTGGCATAGCTTCTAGTGGATATTCACCTAATTTTTCTATATAGTGGATAACTTCATTGTTTTCTTCTAGTCGGTCCTTTAGTCTAGGGTTTTTCTTATACACCATATTTGGCATACCTGAGAGTTGACCTAAGTTCCATTGTGCTTTTTTAAGTACACTATTTTTTTGCTTCTCGATATTTCTAAATTTTATCGTTAGAGATAAGAAAAAAGAGGAGGGTATATTTATCTGAAAGTCCTCTCTCATAGAACTAAAAAATAAGTTTTGAAAAGAGAATAGGTCTATCTGCTCTGGATATTTATCTGTTGTTAAAACCTTTGCTTTCCAACCATCAGTCATGTGAAGTGTACCATCTCTATCTTTTAACTCAATAGTCGCACCTTTACACATTTGTTTATTTAGTGTGGTCACATTGTCTGTACTAAGAGGATATTTGTCTAGGCTAGGGTTAATCATCTCTTTTATCATTGGTACTAACTCATTAGGCTTCATCAAATAACCACCATAATCAAGTAATACTCCTGATAGTTGATTAACTTGTTGTTTGATAATAAATTCATCAGCATCGTAAGGGAATAAAATTGAGATTGTATGTATAAAATTTCTCAATCTTAAATCACTATTTTTACCTGCAATACTCTCTTTAGTCCATAGAGTATATTTCTCTGCCATATCCTTAGCAAAATTCTGCAGCATCTCTGGATATTTTACCTTTGCACTCCCTGAATGTAACTCTAAGAACCTATCAATAGTTTTATGAATATCTTTAGATGCAAAAGCTGTCATATTCATCGTTGTATCTTCTAGGATAATAGAGTTAATAATATTTATCACATTTTTTTCTGTAGCACCTGTAAGATATGTTGGTGGAAATATCCTAAAGACAACCCCTACACGACCATCTGCTTGTACATAAAACTCTTGACCATCATCAAATTCCACATGACTTCTGTAAAAAAGAAGTTTTGAGACTGACTTTTTATCACTTAGTGCATTTAGCTGTTGTTTTGTAAAAGCATCTGGATCTCTTTGTAACTCTTCAGGGTAAAAATACTCTTTTGCAAGATGTCTAATCTTTTTTATACCACTCCATTCAAATATACTCATGCTACTTCCTTCATTTCATTGTTTTTACTTCTTCTTTTTACTTCTTCTGCAAATTTTCTATTTATCTCTGAGAATGCTTTATTTAGGCTCTCTTCTGAATTATAAGAATTTATCCAAATGGTTTCTCTTTGTTTGTTTTTTAAGAGTATTTCTCTCTTAGTAAAGTCCTGTACTATCTCGTAAACAAGTTCTATATCTATTTTCATAATTTCTTTCCTTTTTTATTTATTTATTTATTTTTATTTGCTATAATCACTTTCTTGTGAAATAAATGTTTGTTTTAAAAACAAGTGTTTTAGAGTTGTGAAATTTTGCTAGGTTTCGCAGCTCTGTTATTTATTCTTTCCTCTATCAATTTCAATTCAAACTCTTTTTTAAAATCATCAAGCTTATCAATCTCTTTATAACTCAAACCCTTACTTGCTTCTAAATAAGCATAATCTAATCTTTGTGATTTTTCGTACTCTTGTGTAAATATCAAAATTGGATTAGTGCTATTGATATGCTCTTGCCTATTTAGATTTTTATTTGTACTAGGTTCTTGTATTTCAAACAAACTTTTATACTCACCCATGATTGAGTTATCTACCATTTTTTGCTGAACTTGTTTTTCGTATCTATTTAGCATTTGTAATATTTTTGTAGCTACTAGAATATTGTTTATATTTCTATATTCCAACCATTCAAAGAAAGCATTTAAATTGATGTTGTTGTAATTATTTAGCATAGAATTTATTTGAGTATAAAATGATGGACTTTTTTGTTTTATTTTTTTAATAATATCTGTAGTAGTCTCTGTAGTAGTCTCTGTATCAAAAGATTTACTATAAACTAAATCCCCTTTCGCACCTGCATAAGTTCCCTTTGTTTGTTTAGGTAAATCCCTTTTCGCACTTACGGAACTTTTAGGGCTTTGAGAGGTGTTTTCAGTGGTTTTTTGCATATTTTTAGCACTTTTTTTATCTTCAGAATTATCGCTTTCTTCAAAAGGGTTTTTAGGTAAATCCCTTTTCGCACTTACGGAGTTTATGGGGTTTGCTTTAGCACTAATACCTGCACTTTTTTTCAAGAGTTCTCTTCTCCTTTTTTTAAGTTCTTCTAAATTAGAGAATAATTTTCTAAGTTCTTCTTCTACTTTTTCTGCATTTAATCTATAAAAAGTAACCCTATCTATATTGATTTTTTTCTCTACTAATCCTAAATTTTCAAGTTTTTTATATGCTGTTTGAAACTCTTTTTTACTCATACTTAGTTCTTCTATCCAACTATCATCATCTCTATATAATCTATGGTTACATGGTGATATAAACTTATAAAAAGCCTTATGGTCATTTTTATCATCCCAGTAAATTAATTGTTGAAATAAAATAGTTGCAGTTACAGAACCTGTTATAAAATTTAAATCTGGTCTATATAAAAGTACATTTTTTTCCGTTGCTATCATTTTTAATAATTCCATAATTTTCTCCTTATAAGTATTTTTATTAAAGTTTTTCTAAAACTAATTTTTTTAGATTAGAAACATTTATACTAAGAAGTAAACCATTATCATCTATCTTTTGATTAACTAAACCTAAAGATACAAGTTTTTTAAGTGCTTTTGTAGCTTCTTTTTTGGTAAACCATAAATTTTCTGCAATCTCTTCTATACATCCATAATTGTTTTCACCTAAAACCTCTTTATTGATTATTTCTTGTAACAAAATAGTATTTACTACTCCACCAATATGTTTACTAAAATCTACTCTGTATGATGTAACTTCACGACCAGTTGCTAACATTTTTAAAATTTCCATGTTTCTTTCCTCTAAATATAATTAATTATCAAATTTAGTGTAGTTTGACTTCATCAAATTATTATTGTTAAAAAGAAGTATTTTAGAGTAGGGGAATGTATGCTTTAAAATCTTTTATAGGTAACTATCATATCCTCACAAAAGTCACACAATAAAGTAACAGTAAAAGTCTTATTACCAACATCTTTAATACTAGCACCTATGTTGTAAACTTTATCACTATCTATGATTAAGTATCTATCGTGAAAGGTTTTATCTACTATTGTTTTTATTGGTCTGTATTGTTCATTATATTTATCTATATCGAGTTTTAACTGTTTAGAGATAGATTGAGTATAGATAGTTATGTTTGCATCATGATTGTTTGATAACATTGTTAATGTATTATTATCTATATAGTTATCAATAAGAGTAATGCTCTTCTTGGCACTTTTTATCAAATCTAGTATGAAAGTATGGGCATCATATATTTGTCCGTTGTAGAACACTTTTTGTTTCTCTTGTAGAGTAGTGTTTTTAAAACCATCTGAGATATTATTAACTTTATCTTTTAAAAGATAAAAATCTGTTTCTAATGCTACAAACCTATCATTTGTAATTTTATCGCTGTTGATTACATATCCATTGGAAATATAACTTTTTAAAACTGATGTTGCCCATTGTCTAAACTTTGTGGCTTTAGTGGAGTTTACTCTATATCCTACTGAGATAATCATATCAAGATTGTAGTGTTCTACATTTCTTGTTACTTCACGATTTCCCTCTTTTTGAACTGTCAAGTATTTCTTTACAGTTGGATTTTTATCAAGTTCTTTTTCTTTATATATTGCGACTATATGCAAACTGATATTTTGTTTTGTAACCTCAAACAACTCTGCTAACTGTTTTTGAGTTAACCAAATAGTATCATCATCAACAGATACTTTTAACTCAATTTCTCCACTATCATAAACTACTATATTTGACATTTTTTTACCTTTTTATAAAGCTAAAAAAGAGTATCAAATATTCCACAAAATGTAAAGAATTAGATTTTTAGTATAAAAAGCCGAATAACCATAGTGGTATAATATTATCATAACCAGTTTCTAAATCATCTCTTACTACAAAACTATTTTCTACATCTTTGATTTGTTTATTACCTTTTGAAGCACCACCAATTTCTACAGTATATTTATCATCTATTAGAAAATCACCCATATCTGTATAATTAAGATTATGTATATGATTTAACTGCGATACAAAATAACTTTCTCTTACACTTCCTATATTTGGAGTTGCACAAAGTACATAAAAAAGATTTGGATTATGTAAAAGCATCTTAGATGGTTTATTTAATCTTTTATGCTTATTTGGTGCTTGAATTAAGTTTATCAAATCACCTTGTTGCATATATGTTAAATACTTAGATAGTGTTGCCCAAGAAATATCCGTATCTTGACTTAGCTTTGATTTACTTATCTCATAAGGGCTTGTGTTACATAACATACCAAGTACCCTTTTTAGAATATTTTGTTTTGAACTGTCTATGTTAAATATAGCACTTAGATCTGATTCTATAGTTACATTTATCACATCAAGTAATCGCATAGGATAATCAGTTATAGACTCTTTAAAAAATGGATATGCACCGTATTGTAGATACTGAGTATAAAGTTCAAGTGGTTTGATATGTTCTAATACATCACAAACTATATCTTCATGATTATATAATATATCTTCTAAACTAAAACTAGGTAAAACAATATTTTCTTTTAACTCTATAAACTCTCTAAATGACATAATAGGAAGATAGTGGATACTCGCTCTTCGTGATAAATCGCCACTCTCATGGTTAAGTATAATAGCAGATGAACCAGTAAAGACAACTTGAATATCTAAAAAATCATACATTGATTTTAAATGAGAACTAAAGTCATTAAACTTATGTATTTCATCTATAAGTAAAAGTTTTCCACCGTATTGTTCAAATGTAGTAGCCATTCCAAATAAATCAACTCCAACCATTACAGGAGAATCACAACTAACATATAATATCTGACTTGATTTATATTTTGAATTTTTTGCTATTTGATGCAATATAGTAGTTTTACCACTACCTCTTGCACCCTTTATCCCTATGATTTTAGCATCTAAATCTATTTTTTGATATAGAGTTCTGTAAAACTTAGATACTTTTTTAGATAACCATAGCTTTGACATTTTTTTAAGTATAGGTTTCAAAATAGCTCCTTTTTTAAAACTATACTATAAAATAGCTTTTATAGCAAATGTATGTTTATTGTAAAAGTCATTTCATATTGTAAAGAATTAGATTTTTAATATAAAAAGCCAAACAACCAAAGAGGGATTTTATCCCCTATACCTATTTCTACATCATCAGCTACCACAAAACTATCTTTTATATCCTTTATCTGCTTAAATGATTTATTTTTACCACCTATCTCAAAAAGATACTTATCATCTACTAAAAAATCACCTTTTTTAGGAGCTGTTATTTTATAGTTTGTATCAAGCATACTTAAAAAAAATGTTTCTCTTATAGTACCTATATTTGCATCATCAATATAAAGCAAATTGGAATTATTTAGATAAATCTTTTCTAATTTCTCTATGGCTGATATACCACTAGAAGATTTTTGTAGCAGTTTAATAAGTGATGCATCCTCAAGGTATTTAAGATAATTTTTTAAAGTTCTCTCATCTCCTACCCCAATAATATTTTTTAGTTTTTTCATATCTGGGACAAATGGTGCATTATTTCTTATAAATGAAAGAAGAAGCAACATTTTTTTTATGCTATTTCCACTCAAAGATGGATAAACAAAAAGCAAGTCATTTTCTACAGTAGCATGAATATTTTGCTCCAAAGTTATATGAAACAGACTTTCATCTTTTAATTCATAAAAATATGGATAATATCCAGTCTTTAGATACTGTTTAAAAAGTGGTATAGCTTTGTTGTTTGTTTTTTCTATAGCTGTTGTGATGCTGTGTGCTAGTTGTTGATGATTTGATAAAATAGCATCAAAACTTAGTGCTTCTAGTTCTATGTTATGATATAGTGCTAGATATTCTCTAAAACTCATACCATACATTTTATACACTATAGCTCTTCTACTTAAATCATGGCTACCTTTATGTATTTCAAGGGCAGAACTTCCAGTAGCTATAATTTTTAGTTTATTAAAAGTATCATAGATACTTTTTAACTCTTGCGACCAGTTTTTATACTTATGAATCTCATCAATACATAAAAGCTCACCACCACTCAAAACAAACTCAGAAGCAATTTCATACAAAGATTCTTCTTGTATCAAAAAATGGTCTGCTTGTATAAAAAGTGCTTTTTGTGTAAATATATCATGGTTATAGCTATCCAAAATATACTGTATTAGAGTTGTTGTCTTACCTACACCTCTTTGACCGATAAGTATAGTCAATCTATGTTTAAAACCTATCTCTTTCAAAAAGTATCTTTTATACTCTTGTTGATAATTTTTGATATAAACTTGAGAAATATTATATATTTTATCTAGCATATCTTTCCCTTTAGTATTTGAATACTATTATATCTAATTATTGATAGGAATACGATACTATAATATTTAAAAATTATGGAAATTAGACATTTAAGTCCATTTTTAAGTGTTAAATTGAACTTTTAAGTCTAATTTACTATAAACTTAACTCTTACAAATTTTATTTTTCATCCATGGTCTTGTTATAAGTGTAAAATTTTTTTTCTGTACTTACATATAGCTTACTGATAATACTTCTTTGAAATAAAACTTTAGAGAGTTGGTATGTTTCTCTTAATTGTTCTAGTAATTCATCATCTGCTACCACTGTATTCAATCCAATATTCCTAACTCCGTTACACATAATTGGGGTACTGTGTGAAATATCAATTCCCAATTTAATAAAAAATTGAGTTATTTTATAAGCTTTGCGACCATTAGATGTAAATAACTTATAGTAACTTAACATATTTACTGCTTGTGTAAAATCTTTATTTAAAAATGCTTTCTCTTTAAACTTGTATTTTAATAGATAATATAAAGAGTAATTCAAATTATTTTTATCAGAAATATCACACAATAGATTTGTTTGTTGCACCATATTCCAAGTCCAATTTTTAAATAGTAACTTAGGCATAAATACACAAAACGGATTCAATGCTCTTTTAGCTTCTCTAGCACTTTTCCTCATTAAATTAGATGGTAGGTATATTTCATTATCATCAGGGGATAGTATTTGAACATCAAAAGGACTTAAAGAACTCTCTGGTGTCATCACTATCTCATCTGCTGACATACACATCATACTAGCAGCTGAATAAGCTTTAAGAGGGATTAGAAAATTAACTATCTTAAATCTGCTTCTTAGTAGCTCTATAATCTTATAAACACTTTGTAAGTATCCACCATTTGAGTGTAATATAACATCAATTTCTTCTTCTTTAGTATCTATCTCTGCCATAAGACTTACAAATTCTTCAATATCCCCATCATTTATATTGATTTGATCAGGCTTTTGATTTGAATTAATAGCTGTAATATAAGCTATTACTGGTCTCTTTCGTAGCTTTGAGATGTTTTTAACATTATTGCTGATTAAATCAAGCAAATCGTTTGCTGTTTGAACACCATTTGTTGCTTCATATTTAATCCAACGGTCTGTTGTAAATAAATTGCTTTTTTTCATACAATACTCATTTTTAGAAGTTAGATTTTTCACATTGTAATCTATTTTACATCTATATGAACTTTTAACAGTTGAAGACCTAGAGCAATTATCAAACTTTTGATTCTCAAAACTGTATGAATATACAAGATTTGGATAGTTTGAACTATCTTGTTCTATAAAATTCACTTGTGTTTGATTATTCTCATGATATTTAAAATTAAAACTGCATATATCTATATATTCATCTTCTCTTTTTAAGAAGTTTCCTATTTTATCTATTATCTTGTTTTTCAATTAATTTATCTCCTTTGAAAAATGATTTTAATATATGTATTAGATACTAATCTACTTCTTTTTAACAATAATAATTCAATGAACTCAAACCAAAACTAAATTTGATTTTATAAACATATAAAAAATATTAAATGCTTATAAAATCAAACTATTAATATTGTTAAAAAGAAGTGTTAGGGTAGGGGTGTTCGTGTGAAATAGCTTTAAATACTTTTAGGTCTTTAAATATATACAGAATATGAATATATTACTATTCTGCATATAATATTTTAGTATTTGAATACTATCGTAACTGATTATTGATAGTAATGTAATATTCTTTTAATTTGATACTTTCAAAGACTAATTAGGTATATAAAAAGCCATATAGCAAAAGTGATTGTTTAGGCTTTTATATGGGTAAAATACAACTACATACATAAAAATATAGTATAATTTTAATGACACATCATTAAAAAGGTAAGCTATGCCATTTCAAACCCTTAAAAACTACCAAGCTTCATACTTAAATATGTATGATTTTTCTTATAAAAGGTATCTTCATAACAAAGTTGATTTTACTCAAAAACTTATAGGGATTATCGGTGCTAGAGGTAGTGGTAAAACAACTTTTTTACTCCAGTACCTAAAAGAGAATAAACTCCCATTTAGTAAAAAGCTATACTTTAGTGCCGATAGCATCTCTCTTGATTCACTTTTTGATGTAGCTTATAAGTTTAGTAGAAGTGGTGGAAAACTTCTTATCATAGATGAAATACACAAATACAAAAACTTTGAGATAGAACTAAAAAAGATATACGATATGTTAGATATGCAAATAATTTTTAGTGGAAGTAGTGCTTTAAAACTAGACCATGCAAAAGGTGATTTGAGTAGAAGAGCCATCATTTACCAGATGAAAGGTTTAAGTTTTCGAGAGTTTATAGAGTTAAAAACTGACATAGAGTTAAAAACTTATACCTTAGAAGACATCTTAACAAACCATGAAGATATAGCTTATGAGATACTAGAAAAAATCAAACCTTTTGAATACTGGGATGAGTATATAAAATACGGATACTATCCATTTTACTTTGAAAATCAACAAACTTACCCCATACGACTAAAAGAGACTATAAACACAGTAGTAGAGGTTGATATACCATCAATCTTTTCTATAGACTACGATAAAATTATAAATCTTAAAAAACTTATAGAACTTGTTTGTCTCTCAAACCCTTTTAAGATAAACATAAAAGAACTCTCAACCAAGATAGGCACAAAAGATTATGCTACACTTTATAGATATATGGAGTATCTAAAAAGAGGAAAAATCTTTAACCTTTTAAGAGCAAAATCAAAAGGCGATAGCATCTTAGTAAAACCTGAAAAACTTTACCTTGCAAATACAAACTTACATTTTGCATACTGTAATCATAGTGAAGTAGGTACAGTACGAGAAGTATTTTTTATGAGTATGTTTGAAGATAATGAACTAGAAAGTTCCAAAAATGGTGATTTTATAGTAAAAGATATATACACCATAGAAGTTGGTGGTAAAAACAAATCATTTAAACAAATAAAAGATATAAAAAACTCTTTTGTAGTTGCTGATGATATAGAAGTAGGTAGTGGCAATAAAATACCTCTTTGGTTGTTTGGGTTTCTTTATTAGTACGATTATCTTAACCTTGCTTCAATTAGTGCTATTGATAAAATCAAATTCATCTCAAATATAACTTATATTTTTTATACTCGATAGGAGTCTTTTTTGAAGTATATCTATCATTTAATATCATTTTGTTAAAGTGTATTTAAACAAAATAGATTTAATACACAAATAAACTAATATAAAAATCCAAACAACCAAAGTGGTATTTTCTTATCATTTGTTGTAAAATCTATATCAACAGCTAAGAAACTGTTTTTTATATCTTTTATTTGTTTAAATGACTTCGATTTGCCACCCACTTCAAATATAGCATCACCAACTATAAAATCTCCAATATCACTATAATAAACCTCCTTAAAACAGTTTACAAAAAATGTCTCTCTTACTACTCCTACATCTAGTTCAATATTTATTTTATTAGCATAAGTGCTTAAAATATTTGTATTTGAAAAAAGTAATTTTTGTGGTTTCTTAGAGAGTTTTTTTGATTTTTTTCTCATGGGTTTAAAGATGCCACTTTTATCTAATATCTGTAAATAGGTATTTAGAGTTGGTTCAGAGATTCCAAACTCTCTTGATAGTGCTGCTACATTTATAGTAAAAGGCTTATTTGAACTTGTTACAAAATAGATTAGTTTTTCAAAAATGCTAATATGGGTATAATCAACCTTATTTAAAGATGGTATATCTTCATATATAATTTTATCCATAGCATTGTAAAGCTTGTTATCAAAACTATCAACTCCTTCTATAAAAAATGGATAAGCACCATATTTTAAATACTCTTTAAAACTTGCATATAAATCTTTATGTTTAAAAACCAGCTCTTTAGATATATTGCTACTATTTGATAAAATCTCATTAAGTGTAAATGTAGTGAGTTTTATATCTTTAGTGAGTTCCAAATACTCCCTAAAACTTAATGTATTCATCTGGTGGATTACTACTCTTCTACTCAAATCATATTTTTCATACAAAATATTAAGCATCGATGAACCACTGATACGAATCTTTATATCTGGAAAACTATCATAAATATTTTTTATCTCTTGCGACCAATTTTTATACTTATGAACTTCATCTACAACAACAACTCTACCACCAAGTGCATAAAACTCATCAACCAAATCATAAAGTTTTGAGTTAGTAAACTCCACATCATCACCACTCATATATAAAGCCTTTTCATCTAGTAGTTTTATATACTGATAAAGAAGTGTAGTTTTGCCAACACCTCTAGCACCTATGAGTGCTATAAGCTTATTGTTTGAGTTTAATATATCTAAATATTTTACTCTTATGTATTTTGTAGTGATATTTGCTAGATTTAGTTCTTGCTTTCTTATGAAATAGTCTATATTCATCTTTAATCCTAAAATGCTTTTTAGTATTTTAGCATAATATTACTAAATACATTTAGATAGTTTAAATTTTAAAAATACTTATTAAAGTATCTAATTTTAGCACAAAACATATATTTTAAATACTACTTCAATTTTTTGTATGTGTAAAAGTATTTTTCTGTACTTACCTATAGCTTAGTAGTAGAACTTTTATGCATACCCATTTAAACCTTAGAATTATCAAACTTTTGATTCTCAAAACTATAAGAATATACAAGATTTGGATAGTTTGAACTATCTTATTTTGTAAAATTCACTTGTGTTTGTGTTTGTGTATGCTTACTGTATTTAACTATTTTACTTTTAGATTTCTCTATATCTTGAACATCTTTTGTATTGTAAGATGCAACAATACTATTATTAGAACCTTTTGACCATTGCTTCGCATAATATTCTCTCATAAGCCTATCTTTTTCTTCTTTTGTAAGTTCTTCATCTTTAATTCTAAAAATAAAACTCACGAAACTTAGAAATAGCATCCCTAATCTCTCTCGTATCATTTGTAAATTCTCCTTAATATATTTCTACATAGATTTACTATCCTTTTATATAATTTAATTACATTGTTCAACCATTGCAGTTTTGCATTGCTCTAACATTGTTAAAACAATTGTGATACATTTACAAAGTATTACTAGCTATTAGCTGTTTCCACGATATAAAGATGCTTATTGTCATTAATATATAATTTAACAATATTAGATTTTAAAAATAAATCATCTGCAAGTATGTAAGTTTCTCGTAGTATTGACAATAGCTCTTCATCTGCACAACTAATATTTAAGCCTATATCTTTAATTTCATGGTACATAATAGGATTATTATGCACTATATGAATATTTAGATTTGTAAAAAATCTTACTATCTTATTTGCTGCTCTTCCATTCTTTGAAAATCTTTTCCATATTGGTATAACTATATAGTTACTCATACTATAGCTAGTATTTTTAAAAGACTTAAAAAAGTATTTCATTAACCAATACAATGTGTAATTTTTTGTTATAGAGATAGAAGCATTACATTCAAAAATAACTCTTTCTATCTTTTTATGCTCCCAATCATCACAAAGATTCTTTTGTGTGAAAAGTTTGAAAAAACTACATCTTTTTCTAGCATCCTTTGCTATTTTTACTAACTTTGTTGCAGGATAATAATCATTACTTACAGGAGATAATATCTGAACATCAAAAGGGCTCATAGAACTCTCAGGTGTCATAATTATTTCATCTGCTGTCATACATATCATTGAAGCTGCTGAGTGTGCCATATAAGGGATTATATAAGTAACTCTTTTGAAGCGATCTCGTATAATCTCTGCAATCTGTCTTGCTGAAA
>Ga0256842_1002712_pt1 | contig 12349 bp, 12 predicted proteins | sample 4559240metaG_FD_185973 | JGI IMG/M metagenome (GOLD analysis project Ga0256842, IMG submission 185973) | Hydrothermal vent microbial communities from Guaymas Basin, Mexico - 4559-240 | ecosystem: Environmental > Aquatic > Marine > Hydrothermal vents | place: Mexico: Guaymas Basin | collected...
TGATTATAAAGATGTAAAACTTTTGAAGGAATTTATCAATGAGAAAGGGAAGATTATTCCAAGAAGAATAAGTGGAAACTGTGCAAAACACCAGAGAATGATAAAGGTGGCTATAAAGAGAGCCAGACAAATGGGATTACTTCCATACATAAAGCAGTGATTTTAACAACTTAATAGAGAGCAAACAAACCGCCCCTTTAACGGGGCGGTTAATTTTTTTAAATCACTTAAATTAGAAATGTAGCTGTGCAAATGCCCCTATTCCCTGCATATTGAACTCGTGATCAAACACAACCTCTACCCAGCTTTTGAGTGCCCCAAATAAGCTTAATCCTCCGCTGAGCAGAAAGCCTGAGTTATCGTAAGTTGCTCCTATTATCAATGGATCTCCTTCTATCTCTAGTGTGGCATATAGGTATTTTAGAATTTCTTCCGTGGAAATTTCTTCATCCACTTCATTGCTTTGAAGAATTTTTATTCCTTGTAGGTTGAGACCGAGGTCTAAAACCACCCTTCCGTCATAACCTACTGCATCTGCTAAAAGACCAGCCTTTGCGTTCAGCCAGTCTACATCAGTATTTGGAGTTGCACCAGTGCTATCTATATATAGGAGATCGTCTTTTATGTAATAAAGTGCAGCTCCACCCTTTTTAACTAATTTGGGAACATATGATTTGTAGTCAGCATCTAATTTTACATTTCCAAAACCAAGTGCTATTTTAACTGTTCTATCGTTCAAACAAACCCTACTATCTTCAAAGTCTACGTTGAAAGGTGGCGTGGTAATTGCGACTACAAATGCAGATAGCTGGGCAGCCACATTCGCAAAAAGCTTTACATTTTTCACTTCACTTTCCCAATCTATTTCGTTGTTTTGAACTTCATCAAGAAGATTTTCTCCTCCATAGGATGCCGTGATAGCTGCCGTGAAATAATTGAAAGGAAGCCTAAAGGTTAACGACACATTCTGATAACTTTGGCTTTCTTCAAGCGGCCTATAAAACGCTTCAAGTTCAATCCAACTTGTTCTAAACAGGTTGTCAATGGGATTTCTTGTGTAGTATAAGCTTGATAGAGAAGAAAGTATGATAGGGCTACTAGCTAGAGCTACAACCGTGGCAGTTAAAATAATCGCTAACGCCAAACGCTTCATACCACATCACCCCTTTCACATGATTTCCTTTAATTTATCTAAAACGAAATCAACCACGAAGTTAATATCCACTTTACTGTCTTCCCCACTCTCCATGTCTTTTACGACTACGAAATCTTCGGAAAGTTCATTTTCACCAACAATTATTGCAAGGAGGGCTCCAATTCTATCTGCGTGTTTAAGTTGCGCTCTTAGGCCTCTTTCCATTACGTCAAATACAACAGTTATATTGTTTCTTCTTAAATCTTCAGCAATATTAAGAGCGGCTTCTATGACATCTCCAACGTGAGCTATGTAGACGTGGTTTACAAGAGCTGGAGGTACTTTAACATTCTCCGCTTTCATTGCTATTATAAGCCTTTCCATTCCCATTGCAAAACCCAAAGCAGAAACGCTTTTTCCTCCCATCATTTCGATAAGTCTGTCGTATCTTCCACCGCCAGCAATTGCGCTTTGAGCCCCTAAAAGATCGTGTCTTATTTCAAAGACGGTTCTGTTGTAGTAATCGAGTCCTCTCACAAGCTTGTGATCTTCTTCAAAGTCTACGTCAAGCATTTTAAGATACTTTTTCAAATTATTGTAATGCTCTTTACATTCATCGCACAGATAATCAATACTTCTGGGAGCTTTGTCGGCTATTTCTACATCTACCTTACAATCAAGGAGTCTCAGAATGTTTGTGTTGTACCTTCTTTTACAGTCGTCACATACTTCATCAAGATGTTTCGCATAGTATTCCTTTAGAGCCTCTCTATATTGCGGCCTGCATTTTTCACAGCCAATAGAATTTATAACAACTTTGAATTTTGTAAGCCCTATTTCTTTAAGCAACTTAACTGCAAGATATATAACTTCAGCATCAGCAAGTGAAGATTCAGAGCCAAAGAGCTCAAATCCTACTTGATGGAATTGTCTTTGTCTACCTTTTTGTGGTCTTTCATAACGAAACATCGGCCCAATATAAAAATATCTTTGAGGGAATCCCTTATTAATGAATGAATTTTCTATAAAAGCTCTAACAACGGGTGCAGTGCCTTCAGGTCTAAGTGTAATGCTTCTTCCTCCCTTGTCCTCAAAAGTGTACATTTCTTTTTGGACAATATCTGTCTCCTCTCCCACGCTTCTAACAAAGAGTTCTGTAGGCTCAATAATCGGTGTTCTTATTTCACTATATCCAAATAATTTTGCTATCTTTCTTGTGCTTTCTTCGATCATGTACCAGTACGACATCTCTTCTCCATAGATATCGTTTGTTCCTTTGATACGGGCATATTTCAAAACACCCTCACCTCCTACTCGTAACAAATATAGCATCCTTTATTAATTTGGATATCGAGTATATTACAACAAGAAATTCCAGTCTTCCCAAGAACATTCCAACGGTCAGCGTCCACATAACTCCAAGTGGCATGTCTGGCTGGGTAATACCGCAAGAGAGGCCTACACCACTTAGGGCTGAAGCGAACTCGAACATAGAATCTTGCAGGTTGTATCCGTATAACGTGAGAATAGTTACCCCAGTAAAGTACGTTGTAAAGTAAAGCGAAAAGACAAGTATTATTTCCCTTATCATTGAGCTATCAACCACTTTGGATTTGTCACCCTTCCATACCACTATTTCTTTAACTCTGGATTTTGGTGATACAAATTTAATAACGGCATCCACTATCAGCCTCAGAGTTACAAAAAGTCTGAACTGCTTCAAACCACCGGATGTAGAGTCCATCATACCACCAAGAATCATCAAGACAGTAAGTATGAACATGCCTGTTGAGAATGCAGGCCAATTGTTTTGGGTAAAGTCAACAGTGGAAAAGCCCGTGCCAGTGAGAGCAGAAACAGTTTGAAAGAGAGAATCTCTAAATGCCTTGAAGTGATCTGTAAACACAACGTGAAGCCCTTTGGAGTAAACGATGGCAGTCGATATGGCTACCGTTGACAGCATAAGCCATGGTTCACCATTTTTAACAAATGCTTTAAAATTCCCCTTCCATAACGTGTAGTGAATACCGAATCCTGTTGTTCCAGTGAACATAAGAATTATCGTTACAATCTCTATAGGAAAGCTGTTGTATTCGCCTATGCTACCATACCTAGTTGAGAATCCCCCTGTTGCGAGGGCGGTTAAAGAATGATTAAAAGCGTCGAAAGGAGGCATACCTACAAGGATGTAAGCAATCGTGCCAGCTGTTGCATAAGTAAGGTACATCACCATTATCATTTTAGTAGAATCTTTAATATTAGGAAGTATGTTATCTGTTCTGCCTTCAGCCGAGTAAAGTCCAAATCCACCAGGACCAATTATTGAACCTACCATTATGACGGCAAACCCTGCCCCTCCTATATATTGCATAACGCTTCGCCAAACCAAAAACAGTTTGGAGATTTTCGTTACATCGACCACGGTAAGTCCCGTTGTTGTCCAGCCGCTTGTTGTTTCAAAGACCGCTTGTGAAAAGTTGAGAATCCTTGCAAACATGAAAGGAAGCGCTGAAATTATAATCACACCGATCCATGAAAAAAGAACTATCACAGCTCCCTCTTGAATTGTTACAAGGCTTGCATCTTCCTTTTTTATCCTTGCAACAATACGAAGAAAATATCCTAATAATGCAGAGATTATCGCAGTGTATACAAAATACAGGCTGTTGTGAAGCTCCTCATGATAGAAAACCACAAAAATCACAGGAAAAAGCGTCAAAAGAGAAAACCACAAAAACATGCTACCAAGATTCCATAAAATTACCTTATACCTTCTTTTTAACATAGTTATGTAATCTCCAGCTGGATACATCAATCCACCCCCAGAAGGAGCTCTGTAACTTTGGTTTGAACTTTAGGAGAGCACATAACGAATACCCTATCTCCTTCCTTTAAGATGGTATCACCTCTTGGAATTATCACATCATTTCTCCTTATTATTGCGGAAACGATGCTATCGGGAGGAAGTTCTATATCTTTAAGAGCTTTGTCTTTAACTGGTGAATCCGCTGGAAGCTCGAATTTTAAAAACACCAATTTTTCTTCTTCGATAGGAATTTGCTGCTCTATCTCTTCTGCAAACATCATCGCCTCAAGTGTTTGGTTTATCAAAAGGGTTAGATTCACTACAGTATTTATCCCTAGCTTTTTAAATATCTCAACATTCTCCGGGTCATTTACCAAAGAGACAATCCTGTCGACACCAAAGAACTTTCTAACCAAGTGGGCGGTCATTAGGTTGTCGTGATCTCTAGGGGTCAAAACAACGACAATGTCTTCTCTTAAAAGCTCAGCTTGAGACAATATATTAAGCTTCGTTCCATCACCGTTTATTACAAGTGCCTTTAACTTCATCGCCATCTCCTTGCAGAACTTTTCATCTTTGTTTATCACTACGACCTTATAGCCTTTCTCTATAATGGACTTCGCAAGATAATAAGATACTTTTCCACCGCCAACTATAACAACCTTCACTCTATCACCTCTGCCATTTTTTCACTTTTGCAATCACGCAGGTGTATATTTCCAGATCGTTCTCAACTTTTCTAATTGCATCAATTGCGTTTCTAACTGTTGTTCCTGTGGTGTAAACATCATCAATTAGAATAAGCCTTTTGTTTTTTATATTACCTCTGAATATGTATTTTTCCTTAACTTCTTTTCTTTCTTGCCCACTTTTTCCGGATTGTTTGTCTTCTATAACGGGATAAAGAGATTTTACCAGATGTGCGTTGAAATATTTAGAAATCTCCTTGGCTATGAGTTTTACGTGGTCAAATCCTCTATCTTCCAATGATGTTAAAGTAGCGGGAATATATACAACATCAAAGGGCTTTTCTATAAGTTTTTCTATTGTGTTTATACACAGTTTCGAAATCGCCTTTCCCAATCTCCATCTTCCAGATTTGTAAGATATAATCAGATCCCTAAGTATTCCTTCATAAAAGCCATAATAAGCCAAGTAAAAGTCCTTATGTTTTTCAAGCGTCAAATTAGGTCCAAGCCTTTTGATGTCGCTTTCGCAGCTTTGGCATATCATTCCGAAAGGGGATATAGCTCTTCCACATATCGCGCATGCGTTAGGCAAAGCAACGCTTAAAATCTTCTCAGCAGCATCTTTGATTGACAAACTCTTCTCACCTCATCGGAAACACTTGAAGCTATTATTCTTTCATATCTTTCGCATATATCAGGTGATTTTAAATCGAAATTAACTGCGAGGACTTTTGACTCTTTCATACCTACTGTAGATGGTTCTTCCTCTATGAAAAACCTCTTATTTATCATCTCTTTGTCGTCAAAAACATAAGCTGATGCTACAGGTGTGAGAGATACAACGGCCGTTGCCAACTTCTCTATTTCTGATAACCCTTCATCTATGACGGTAGCTTTCTGTATAAAGCTAGAGGTTCCGTATAAAATTTCATCTTCCTCAAGTGGCATATGAATAACATCAGCATTTCCAGCTGTAGCAACCACAAATCTATCGTCATGCCCTTTCCATTCTCCCCTATAAACAACCACATCTCCACCAGAAAAATCGGTTTTTTCAAGGGATGCATATATAGGAACACTCTTTGAAAACACCACCATAGAGCCCTCAGGAATCGATGTGAGCGTTGTTACGTAAACTGGCAAGAAAGGTTGAAGAAGCTTGCCCTGAGTTACTCCTTGAGCTTCAACAACAGCTTCTATTATATAGCCGTTTCCAAATTCCCTATCAACAACTTCTAAAATCTTATGATCAAAATCAAGAATTCCAAAAAGCTCCCCCATTCTTATATGAAACTTCGAAAGGTAAGTTAAAAGATGCTTCATAGCCTTCACAGCCAGGTTCCTTCTATCAGCTACAGGAACATCTCCCGCTTTTTCAAAATAGTCTATCGCTTCTTCGTAATCTTCCGGATCAACAAGGGGAAGGACATCCTCATGGTTGACTATTGCGTCGAAGAGTACTTTAACTCCTTCTTTATTTATCTCTCTCAAAAGTCGCGGAATCGATAACGGAAAATAGTTTATAGGAAAATTAACAACGACAACATCATAAGGAGGTTCTTTCACAACGCTATACTCATTCTCCTCAATCCAATTTTGCAAAACTTCAATTTTATCCTTGTTAAAAACATTTATGAAAAATCTCACAGTCAATCCCTCCGTTTTTGTTTTTGTCTATTTTAACTCCAAACTGATAAAATTGCAGGATAGGAAAGAGGTGATCAGATTGAAAATAGGCATAAAAATTCTTGGGTGTCCTAAAAATGTTGCCGATTGCGAAATATTGGCAGGTTTGCTAAAAGCAAAAGGGCACCAGATCGTCAAAAGTGCAGAAGAAGCTGATCTTGTAATCATAGATACTTGCACCTTTATAGAAGATGCAAAAAGAGAAACAATAGACACGATATTGGACTTTGTGTATTACAAAAAAGAGAGAAAAGATTTAAAAATAGCGGTAAAAGGATGCATGGTTCAGAGATATTACAAAGAGCTTAAAAAAGAGCTACCGGAAGTTGATATGTGGTTTGGTGTGGTGAATCCAATGGAAATAGCAAAGGCGATAGAAAAAGGAAAAGATTTGGTAAAGAATGAACCCTTTCCCATATACAGTTCATACAAGAGGGAAAATTTGGAGGAGACTCCTTACGCTTATGTGAAGATAGCCGATGGTTGCGATAGAAAATGCACCTTCTGCGCCATACCGCTCTTCAAGGGAAGATATAGAAGCAGAAGTATCGATGTTATAAAGAAAGAGGTAGAAGAGCTCGTGAATTCAGGGAAGAAAGAAATAGTTCTCGTATCACAAGATAGCACAGCTTACGGAACGGATATTTATGGAGAGCAGAGTTTGCCACATCTCCTTCATGAATTAAACAACATCAAAGGAGATTTTTGGATAAGGGTTATGTACCTGCACCCAGATTATCTTACAGATGAAATAATCAACACAATTTCATCCTTGGAAAAAGTTGTTCCATATTTTGAAGTTCCCATACAACATGGTAGTAATTATATATTAAAAAGAATGGGAAGAATAAAAAAAAGAAACGAACTCATAAAACTTTTTGAAAAGATAAAAACATCTCATAAAGATGCTACAACAAGAACGACTGTTATGGTAGGATTTCCAGGGGAGAGGGAAAATGATTTCGAAGACCTTTTGGATATCTTAGAGAAGATCCATCCTGATAGGATGGGAGTTTTTGTGTATTCTGACGAAGAGGGAACAGTAGCCTCAAAGTTTGAGGATAAGGTGGAGGAGGTGGTTGCGAAAGAACGGGAAGAAATTATTTCAAAGCTTGCAATTGATTTGATGAGGGAAAGCAACGAAAGATTCATTGGCAGAAAAGTCAAAGCCGTCGCAGAATACGAAGATGGAGGAGTTCATTTAAGATCGTTTTTTGATGCTCCAGAAATAGATGAATACATAGTCGTGGATGAAGAAATAAAACCAGGCGATTTTTATTATGTAGAGATAACAGATGCCAATGAACTTTACATGGAGGGAGAAATAGTTGGCTAACTTTATATCCTTTATTAGAATGTTTTTACTTGTACCAATAGGTATACTTTTGTATAATAATTCATACACCGCAGCGTTGTGGGTTTTTGTTGTTGCGGCGTTAACTGATTGGCTCGATGGTTTTGTTGCAAGGAAAACGAACACTGTAACGGAGACAGGAAAAGTTATTGACCAGATAGCTGATAAAGTACTTATCACGTCAACGATGATATTTTTAGTTGATTTGAAAGAGCTTCCAGCGTGGCTTGTTGTAACTGTGGTGTGGAGGGACACGATGGTAAGTGCAACAAGGATTTTAGCAGCAAAGATGGGGCACATAATAGCTGCGAATATATTCGGCAAAGCGAAAACCGTTAGCCAAATGGTGCTTTTAATTTTGATTTTGGCGAAAGATATCATTCCGCTTTACGAACCGATTAAGATTTTACTTGTATGGATAGTATTTGTATTCACCGTTATATCTGGAGCCATATATATTTATCAAAACAGGAAAGTTTTTACATTATAAAGAAGGAGGGATACAATGAGAACATTCATCGCAATTGATGTTACAGACGAACTCAAAAGAAAAACTGAAGAAGTCATAGAAAAGTTGATGAGACGAGGTTTTAGGGCAAACTGGGTAAAGCCAGAAAACCTCCATTTAACTTTATTTTTCCTTGGAGAAATGAAAGAAACTCTCGTTGATGAAATGACTGAAAAACTTTGCGATAGAACCAGAGGTTTTCCGAGTTTCTCCTTTGACGTTAAGGGCCTTAATTTTTTCAAAAAGGGCAGGGGTCCAAGAGTTATATGGGTGGCAGTTGAAAAAAATCCAGCACTTCAAAAATTATATGAAGAGCTGAAAGCAGAGCTCTTGAAATATGGATACATGAAAGAAGCTGAAGATAGGTTTGTTCCCCACATAACGATAGCCCGGGTGAAACATTACCCTGAAATGTGGGAAAAATTAATAAAGGATATACATATAGAGAAAAGCACTGTCCCCGTATCAAGCTTCACTGTTTACTCCTCAAAGCTAACGCCCGATGGGCCAATATACACACCAGTCCACAAGTGTGATTTTGAAAGGGGGATGATATAACATGAACAATAAAAAGGATTCCAAAAAAGAAGTACTTGAAAAAACCCTTAAGAGGATTGAGGAATCCTTTGGAAAAGGGACCATAATGGTCCTTGGGGATGCAAAGTCAGTCCAAAAAGTCGAAGTCATACCAACTGGATCGCTGTCACTCGATATAGCCACTGGAGTTGGAGGTTACCCGAGGGGAAGGATAATAGAAATATATGGTCCAGAGTCCAGTGGAAAGACAACCCTTGCTCTTCACGCTATAGCAGAAGCTCAGAGACATGGGGGAATTGCGGCATTTGTTGATACCGAACACAGTTTGGATCCATACTACGCGCAATCTTTGGGTGTCGATGTTAACAACCTTCTTATCTCACAACCGGACTATGGAGAACAAGCTCTTGAAATAGTCGATGAGCTTGTACGCTCTGGTGCTGTTGACATGATAGTTGTGGATTCCGTTGCAGCTCTTGTTCCAAAGGTAGAATTTGAAGGTGCAATGGGAGATATGCAGGTAGGGCTCCAGGCGAGACTTATGTCCCAAGCTCTTAGAAAACTTGCAGGGAGCGTGAATAGATCCAAGGTTGTGGTTATATTTATAAACCAGACAAGAATGAAAATTGGAGTTATGTATGGAAACCCAGAAACAACCACAGGAGGAGTTGCCCTTAAATTCTATGCGACTATGAGGATAGATGTAAGAAAGAAAGATCCTATAAAGACGGCAAAAGACATTATCGGATACGAAACGCAGGCGAAGATCGTCAAAAACAAAGTTGCTCCACCATTTAAAACAGCGAAGTTTGATGTGATCTTCGGGAAAGGCATAGTTAGGGAACACGAAATATTCAACCTCGGTGTTGAGAACAAGTTCATAGCCAAAAAAGGAAGCTGGTTCTCTTATGTGGATGAAAGCGGAAAGGAGCATTCCTTAGGTCAGGGTAAACTCAACGCTGTTAAATACCTAGAGGAGCATCCTGAGGTTGCAAATGAGATAGAAAGGAAGATCAGGCAGAAGTATGGCTTACCGATACCAGAGGAAACAAAAGAAAAAGAATGAGGATCCTTATAAATACGTAGCTAGGCTTTTAAAATACCGGCTCAGATCGGAGAAAGAAATAAGAGATAGATTATCTCAAAGGTATTCTTCTGATGTGGTGGAGGAAGTCATCAGTAAGTTGAAGAAAAAAAACATCATAGATGATAAGCGTTTTGCTTACATGTATGCCAAGGATCATCTTCAAATTTACAGACATGGTCCTAAGCTAATAAAATCTAAACTTAAAGCCTTAGGTGTTGGCGAGGAGGCTTTAGAAGAAGGAATCCAGATGGCTTGGAGTGAATTCGATTTAGAGGCTTTCATAAGGGAGCTTGTAAATAAGAAAAGAGATTTGAGGGAAATAAAAAATTTTTTGTACAAACGAGGGTTTGACTTGTCCATCCTCGACAATATTGACATTGAAATAGATCGGAGGTGACGAAAATGCTGTGGATCTTATCCATCGTATTTGGAGTAGTAGGAGTATTTGTAGGTTTCATACTTGCGAAGAATTCTATAGAAACAAAGCTTAAAAAGGCTAAGGAGAACTTTGAGGAGATAATAGAAAAGGCTAAGGAAGAAGCTAAAGAAATAAAAGCTAAGATGATAGAGGAAGCCAGAATAGAGATCCACAAGATGAAAGAAGAGTACGAGCGGGATCGGAGAAGAAGAGAAGAGGAACTTCAATCCTATGAAGATAGGTTGATAAAAAGAGAAGAAATAATCGCAAGAAGAGAAGAAACCATAGATAAGAAAGAAGAAATGCTCGATGAACTCAAAAAGACTTTGGAAGAAAAAGAAATAGAATTAAGAGAAAAAGAGACTAGGATAAATGAAGAGCTCACAAAAATTGCCGGAATGACGGAAGAAGAAGCAAGAGAGATACTTTTAAAAAACGCTGAAGAAAAGTACAAACACGACCTTGCCATGCTTTACAAAAGCATAAAGGACGAAATAGAGGATAAAGCAGAAAAAGAAGCCAAGAGAATTATGACAATAGCCATACAGAGGTTCGCTGCAGAACACGTTAGTGAAGCCACCGTTACGGTGGTGCCCCTTCCATCCGACGATATGAAAGGAAGAATAATAGGAAGGGAAGGAAGGAACATAAGAGCTTTTGAAAAGCTCACAGGCGTGACGCTCATAGTTGACGATGTTCCTGATATTGTTGTTTTATCTTCATTTAATCCATTTAGAAGAGAAATAGCAAGGCTCACCCTCGAAAAACTGGTTGCTGATGGGAGGATTCACCCAGCCAGGATAGAAGAGATGTACGAGAAGGCAAAGAGGGAAATAGAAACGGTTGTGAAGGAAGCTGGGCAGGACGCCGCTTTCCGTGCAGGTGTTATGGGACTTCATCCTGAAATCATTAAACTCCTTGGAAAATTGAAATTCAGAACAAGCTATGGCCAGAATGTTCTTGAGCATTCCATAGAAGTTGCCCAGCTTGCAGGGATGATGGCAGCAGAGCTTGGGCTGAACGTTGAAAAGGCTAAAAGAGGTGGACTCCTTCACGATATAGGAAAAGCGGTTGACCATGAAGTCGAAGGTTCTCATACCATAATCGGCGGTGAGCTTGCAAGAAGATATGGAGAAAAGCCCGATATAGTAAATGCGATAATGTCCCATCATGGAGAGGTGGAACCAACAACACCAGAAGCCGTCCTCGTTGCAGCGGCTGATGCTTTATCTGCTGCAAGACCCGGTGCAAGGAGAGAAACCATTGAGAACTACATAAGAAGGCTCATGAAACTTGAAGAAATCGCAGAAAGCTTTTCCAACGTCGAAAAAGCCTTTGCAATCCAGGCTGGAAGGGAAATAAGAGTGATTGTCCAACCCGATAAAGTTGATGATGCAGAAGCGGACCTATTGGCTTATGAAATTGCGAAAAAGATCGAGGAAGAGCTGGAATACCCTGGCGTTTTAAAAGTAGTGGTTATAAGGGAGAAAAGAAGCGTTGCCTATGCAAAGTAAAAAAGCCCCCGATTGGGGGCTTTTTCAATAATCCTGCCATCAACTGTGTAAAAAAACATAGCACTCGACATAAAGATAATCGCTGCCATGAGATTAAGGAAAATAATAACTTAAAAAATTGTAAGCCAAGAAAATACGGAGTATATTTTATTCTTCAAGCATTATAACATGAATTTTTAGCACATACAAGCTTATAGGTTCTGAATACCACTCTTCCGAAAAAAAGCTGTAGAGGTTAAATCATCTTTCAGTGCTTTTTACTCTTTAACAGCTCCTGCCGTTAGACCCTTAATAAAGAACTTTCCAAGGAATATTAAAACCAATATCCCTGGTATTGAGACAATTGCAGCACCAGCCATCAGAACGTTCCATTGCGCAACATAAGAGCCTTTTAATCCAGCTAAGGTTGGTATGGCAAGACGAGTAGTTGGATCCCTGCTGAGAGAAAGGGCTATTATGAACTCGTTCCATATATTTGTGAATGTAAGGACAGCTGCTGAAGTTATTCCAGCCAAAGAGAGCGGAATAAGCATTCTGAAGTAAAACATCATGGGACCACATCCATCTAAAGCTGCTGCCTCGTGAATCTCCTTAGGAATTGTTTGAAAGAACAAG
>Ga0256842_1002713_pt1 | contig 12349 bp, 14 predicted proteins | sample 4559240metaG_FD_185973 | JGI IMG/M metagenome (GOLD analysis project Ga0256842, IMG submission 185973) | Hydrothermal vent microbial communities from Guaymas Basin, Mexico - 4559-240 | ecosystem: Environmental > Aquatic > Marine > Hydrothermal vents | place: Mexico: Guaymas Basin | collected...
AAGCACTCTTTAACTCCTTATATCTTGGGTAAATTGTGATTTGTAGTGCCTAGATTTTTTAGGAAAACTCGGTAGGCAGGGGGGTGTAGTGCTTTTTGGGGCGAAGTCGGGAGAGATAGAATGTAAGAAAAAAGTTGGCATTAGCCAACTCTATTAAATAGGTAACACCCTAATATTCTTATCAAGTTTCTCACACAATACATTCTCAATCGCAAATAGTGTCCCTGTACTAGAACTTGCACAACCATTACAAGCACCTAAATATCTGATATAAATATCAATATGTTCTCCATTTTCTTTAATATCTAATATCTCCATATCTCCACCATCCATAATTAGCATTTGACGAACATTATCATCTATTACTCTATCTACGGCTTTGATTTTTTGTACTATTGTCATCTCTTTAAATGGTATGTTTGATAGATTATTTTCACCAGAACTATTTGCTTTTTTCTCATCTTCATACTCTCTTAGCAAATCTACCAAATATATATCTTTGGCTTCGTGTCCCCCTGGGCGAATACATGATTTACAAAATGCTCCTGCTTTTGTGTAGTCTGTGATTTGTTCTATCGTTGTAAGGTCGTTTAATCTTATAACCTCTCTTAGAGTAGATAGTGATACTCTTGCACATTCACATACTATTACCTCCTCTTCAAGGCTCTCCATATCTACACCTTTATAAATACTAACGGCTTTTTTGATTACATCATAAGCCATTACCGAACAGTGCATTTTTTGAGGTGGCACGGCAGGTACATCAGGAGTATCTCTCATCGCCATCTCTACATCTATATTTGTAATTTTTACTGCTTCATCTACTGTTTTATATTTACAAAGTTCTGCCATTACATCACTACTAGCAATTGCAGTCCCACAACCAAAACTTTTAAATTTTGATTCCATAATTACATCACTATGAGTATTTACTACCCAAAATAGTCTTACAGCATCTCCACAACTCTCTGCTCCAAAATCAGCTACGATAAGCTTACCACCCATTATCTTTGCCTCTTCTTCTGTGATTTCACCCATATTTTTGGGGTTATTCATCAAATCTGCTACTTTTTGGCTATATTCGTCCCAAATAGAACCACCAATTAAACTATCCATTCCCATACTATACTCCTTTACTTGAATACGAACTTGATATACTTCTCAATCTCTCTACGGCTTTTTTGACTACTTCAAGAGTATAATCAAGCTCCTCTTTGGTTGTAAATCTACTTAATGAAAATCTAATTGCGGTATGGGCTAAATCCTCATCTACATCTATCATATCCATTACAGAGTTTGATTCTAAATCTTCACTAGCACAAGCACTTCCTGTACTTGCCCCGATACCTGCTCTATTTAAATCCCATAGCATAGACTCACCCTCTATACCTCTAAATGATATTAAGATTGTATTAGCAGTTCTTTTCTCTCTTGGAGTAACTACAAATGTATCAGGGATTTCTAAAAGCTCATCTTCAAACTCATCTCTAATATCTCTCATATCTTCTAACTCATAATCCATAGAATCAATGGCTAACTCCATAGCTCGTCCTAATGCCACAATCCCTGCTACATTTAGAGTACCTGAACGATAACCTCCCATTTGAGCTCCACCATGAAATAGAGGCTCTAACTCTTTGCCTTTTCTCATATACAAAGCTCCCACACCTTTGGGTGCATGGAATTTATGACCAGAGAGTGTAAGGTAATCAATAGGAGTAGATTGTAAATCAATAGGAATTTTACCAATAGCTTGGACAGCATCTGTATGGAAAAGTACACCTTTTTCACTACACATTTGAGACATCTCTTCTATTGGAAATATTGCTCCTGTTTCATTATTAGCCCACATAATTGATACAAGTGCCGTTTTGGGAGTCAAAAAATCTCTTAGAGTTGAAGCCTCTACAATACCCTCATTATTAACAGGTAAATATGTAACTCTACACCCCTGAGCCTCCATAAATTTAGCAGTTGCCATAATAGATGGATGTTCCACCGAACTCAATACTATATGATTTTTTTGACCAGTTAGAATATATTGAAAATATATACTCTTTAAAACCCAGTTATTACTCTCTGTAGCACATGAGGTGATTACCACACTATCATCTTTATGAGCATGAAGCCCTGCATAGATTTTTTGCATTGCTGTTTTAAGTGGAATATGTGTCTCACTTGCAAAAGCATGAAGAGAGTTTGGGTTACCATATTTTTCTTCATTAAAAGGTTTCATCTCATTTAATACGATAGGGTCTATCATTGTTGTTGCGTTATTGTCTAAATATACTCTCATATATATCCTTAGATTTTAATTAGGACTTTTTTTATCCTATTTTGTTATTTGAATAATACATCAACAAATCTTAAGTATTGGTAAAAACTCTAATATCTTTTTGGTTATACTAACGATTATAAAAAGGAAAAAAAATGTTAAAAACTATATATATAATGTTAATAACTTTGATATTCACTTCATGTGAAAGCAAAGACCCATCATTAGTAGAGTATCTATTTAGCTCTTCAAATACAGAGTTAAAAGCATTAGAGTTTGAGCCATCATCAGCAAACTGTCCTAAGTGTAGAATGCCACTTAAATCTAAGGTCAATTCAGCACAAGTAGTATTTGATGATGAGAGGACTTATATTTTTGATGATATTGGTTGTTTGATTTTATGGATACGAGATGCACAGATAGATAAAAAGCATATTAAAATATTTGTATATACTACTGATACTCATAAGTGGATAGATGCTAATAAGCTATATTATTCTATCAAAGATAATACACCAATGGGATATGGATTTAGTGGATATGAGAAAAATCAAGATGGATTTATAGGATTTGAAGATATGAGTCTTAAGATGTTAAGAGGTGAGAATATGGCAGACCCAAAAATTCGTAAAAGACTTTTGGGAAAATAGATATTATTTATCTAAATTGTAATATTTTCTATAAACTCTATATCCCCATTAGTAATAATTAAAGCATCTATACAAAAAGCTACATCAAGATTTTTGACTTTTAGATAGTAGTGAGTAGAGTTTATTACTCTTCTAAGTTTTGTAGGTGTGATATTATATATTGGTTGATACTTTTTATTAGCACTACTTTTAACCTCTATAAAATGTAAAATATTATCCTTTTTAGCAATAATATCTATCTCACCCATTTTTTTGGCATAAAAGTTTCGTTCTATAACTATAAAACCACTATTTATTAAAAACTCAATAGCCCTATCTTCACTATCTCTACCAAATTTTGTAGTTATCACTATTTTTTATACTCAAAGTGTTGATAATCTTTGATAGATTTCCAATATCCACCCCAACTCCAACCATATTTACTAAATATTTTTCTAGCTTTATCATTTGATGCTATCATTGCACGATTAGCAGGAGTATTATCTGTATGTTTTCTACTTCTATATTTCAATGATTTTTTATGTGATATTTTACCACTTCGTGAAATATAAGGATTTTCAAGTGGATTAATATCTATTGCTTTACCATAAGCATGATTTGACCATCTATTTGTACCTGCTATATTTCTACAATTAAAAGCACTTGTATTATCTGCTTCAATAGAGGCAAAATCGCTTCCTTTAAAATCACTTACAAGGCTCATAGACCTAATTGGATATTTTATATTATAAAGCTCTCTAAAAATTTTAACAATACTATAAGCTACTTTATAATGTACAATAAGCTCTCCTATTTGAGTATCTCCATTAAAGTCTATATAGCTAAGTTCTATATATCTTAAATCTATCTCTTTAACAGGACAATTATCTCTATAACTATTCCCATTTATCATTCTCTCTAATATTTCTGGTTGAATTTTGGATATATTATATTTATATTCACCTGCAAATATTAATGAACCAAAAGCCATCGCAATTATTATAATTTTTTTCATATTTATACTTTTCATATTAATTTAGATACAATTATAACATAAAAATTAATTAAGGAGAGTAATTATGAAAAATTCACTAAAGCTTTTATTACTATTATTTGTAACTTTTGCTTATGGAGAGTCATATAGAGTAGTTGATATAAGAAGTGATGATACTCTAAGTGTAAGAGTTGATGCTGGTATATCTTATAGAAAAATAGATGATTTATCATATAATACAAGAGATATAAAAGTTATTAGATGTAAACTTGCTTATAATGGTAGAGAGTGGTGTAAAGTAAGACATCCATCTATATATAGTGGTTGGGTAAGTGCTAGATATATTACTCCTCAATATCGTTCATATAATTCAGATAGAGTATCATATGGTAGAAGATACCGTGTAGTAAATATTAGAAGTTATGATACTCTAAATGTTAGAGCTGATGCAGGGGTATATAATAGAAAAATTGGTGAGCTATATTATCGTGCAACAGATATTAAAGTCATTAGATGTAAATATACCCCAAGAGGTAGTAAATGGTGTAAAATCAGTCATCCATCTACTTATAGTGGTTGGGTAAGTGCTAGATATATTAGAGAGATGAGATAAATATTATAAAAGTAATTAGAATAAGGACTTTCGTTCTTGTTCTACTGCTTCCCATAAAACTCAAAATATCCAACTCTACCATCTAAATAGTTGAAACTAAATTTATATATCTCTCCATTATAACTATAATTACTGCTACACTCCATTGACCGTAGAAGTGATTTTGAGAATATTTTATTATTATATAGAGCCAAATCTACTGATTGGTCTTGTAGAAATTTCAATAAATCTTCTCCTACTATCCAATCATCTTGGGCTGTTATAATATCAATTCCAAATAGAAGTGAGATAAATTCTGCTGATACATATTTGGAATCTATCATAGAATCTTTTGATAAGAATGAGAAATATTTTCTCCATGGAATAGAGAATACTTTCATATCACTGCTCTCTTGAAAATATCTTTTGAGTATTATATCAAATTGATTTTTGGAGATAATACCTTTTTTTTGTTTTAATCTTTGGCTACTCTCTTTGCCCTCTATATCTTCTATAATAAGTTTAAGCAATGTTTGTGCATCATCTATATCATACTTACTAGCTACCTCATCAAACAGAGTTGAGGCTATATTAAATTTGGCATTACTTTTTTCATCACTGCCTAATCCTAGCCAATTTATATCTGCTCCATTTGATAATGGCTCACAACCTATTGTCAAAAAAAAATCACCTTTTTGTTCGGCGATAGTTTGTGGTGCTAGATATAGAGTTGAGATTACATCTTGTGAGTTTTTGCCTTTTAGTAGAGTAATTAGAGTTTTTGCAATATCTTTATAAAATATATTTGCTTGAATTATTGATGCTGTATCTGCTGAATCTTTTTTGGCTCGTTCTAAATATGAGAACGATACACCAATAAGAGCTAATAGAGTAGATATAACAGTAATGGTAATTAAAAGTGCTACACCTTTTCTCATATCTCAACTCTCATTCTAACAAATAACAATAGATTTAATCTCGCTAAACTCTTCTAATGCCCACTTTGGACCCTCTCTACCAATTCCTGAAAGTTTAGTACCACCATAGGGTTGGACATCAAATCTAAGTGTTGGAATATCATTAATCACCACTCCTCCACTTTGAGCATCTTCTATAAATCTTTGTGTAAGTTTAAGATTATTTGTAAATATAGAGAATTGTAATCCATACTCTGTATTATTAATTTTGCTCATAGCCTCATCATAACTATCTACTTTAATCAGACTTACAATAGGTGCAAATACCTCTTGACAAACTATATTCATATCATCTGTTACATTTTTCATAACTGTTGGCAAAAATATACCATCTTCAATCTTAGCCCCTGATATTACCTCTGCACCCTCATTAATAGCACTCTCTACCCACTCCAAAGCTCTCTCATTTGATTCATCATTAATAAGTGGTCCTATAAATGTATTATCATCAAATGGACTTCCTGATATAAGCTTACTTGTCTCATTGGCTAATAGTTGGCTAAACTCATCATAAATATCACTATCTACATATATTCTCTGTAATGAGATACATACCTGCCCACTATTAATAAATGCTCCATAAGCACATCTTTTAGAGGCAAGTTCCAAATCTCCACTACTCTCTATATATGTCCCTGCATTTCCACCAAGTTCTAAGCTTATTTTTTTAATCCCTGCTTGTGAAGTTATTATCTTACCCACAGGCACAGAACCAGTAAATGAGATAACTCGTGGAATATCACTACTTACAAGAGTAGAACCCACCTCAGCATCTCCATACACTACACTCAACGCATCTTTAATAGCATAAGGAGAGTCTATAAAAGCCTTTGCTAAAAGATATGATATCATTGGTGCTTCAGGGGTTGGTTTGAGTACTACTGTATTACCCATTCCTAGTGCTGGAGCTATTTTATGGACTACAAGGTTTAGAGGGAAGTTAAAAGGGGTTATACATACAACTACTCCTACAGGTTCTCTTTGGAAAAATGCAACTGTTTTTTTGCCACTAGGGGTAATATCTGTGGGGATTGTTTCACCATGAATATTAGCTAGTTCGTAAGTTGTAATTTTGATAGTCTCAATAGCTCGTTGGACTTCAACTCTTGAAAATGTAATTGGTTTTGCTACCTCTTTTGTGAGAGTCATAGCAAACTCTTCTAAATTATTTTCTATATATTTAGCTACATCTTCAAGCCATACAATTCTTTGAGAAAGAGGTGTTAATTTTGCCTCTCTAGTTGCTTCTTTAGCTATATTTAATGCTCTTAAAGTATCCTCTTTGTTACAAATTGGTACACTTGTTGCTATCTCTTTTGTATAGGGGTTATATATATCAATTCTCTCATCTCTATCTTCTTGAGTTGAACCAAAAAATATATCTGCCCTATTTATAGTATTAGGTTTAACCTCTTCAATATCTACTATACTCTCACTAGAATCTTTTGATTTAAAAAATCCAAACATCAATCAATCCTCTTTTATTTCTTTTTCTTAAATAGTCCTGCTACACCACCAAAGGCTTTTTTTACTAAACCTTTACTATTTGTAAGTTTTTTCATATACTCATCATAATTTTTGCCTTTTTCTTCCAAAAATCCAATAAGATATTTTTCTGCATCTTCTATATTATGACTCTCTTCAATCTCTAAAAGCTTTTTATATAGAGGTTCTATCTCTTCTACCATTTTATGAGTAGCAGATTTTCTATAAGCTGTATGAGAAATTGGTTTATTTGTGAGTTTATCAAAATTTGATTCAAGTTCTGTAACAACCCAATAATATCTACCATCTTTTGCTCTATTTTTAATCAAAGCCACCATATCTTGTCCATCATGCAATCTACTCCACATCATTTTAAAAATAGTTTTTGGCATATCAGGGTGCCTTAAAATACTATGAGGCGACTCCATAAGCTCACCCATACTATATCCAGAAATTTCTACAAAATAGTCATTTGCATACTCTATTATACCCTCTGTATCAGTTTTACTTACTATATACTTTTTAGGGTCTAATTGTATCTCTTCATCTATAATTGTTTTATGTACCATAATATACTCCTTTTAATAATAAACATAACTATAAAATAAGATTTAATTTAAAATATACTATAATTTCAGTTAGTTATTTTTTATTATATCAAAATAATATTAATTAGGCTATTAAAAGAGGGGTTATAGAGATGAAAAGAGAAGAGTTATTACAAAATTTGCAAAATGCTAAGTCATCACATCTTAGTAATATGAGAAAAATTAATAGTATTATTAGAAATCAATATTTTATAAATAGAGCACCTAATATACATTTAAAAGAGTGTAGCATTGATATGTGGCTACAAAATGAAGAGTTATCCTTGCTTATGGGTTCTATTTTTTATGGTGATTTAATCAAACATCATAGTAAATGGCACGAAATCTATAGGGATTTATATAATAAGTTTTTTGATTCAAAAAAACTTCAACAATTTCTTGATAAAATTGATAATCCTAAAAATGAAAAAGAGAAAGAAAGGTTTTTAGTAAAACTATCAAAATTAAAAATTAAACTTTCAGCTAGAGAAGAAGAAGAGGTAAAAGCACTATATAGTGATTTGACCAATATCTCTAATAAACTTATATCTACAATGGAGAGTTGTGAGCGAAAAGTAAAAGCAACAGCATCAAATATGTTTGATACTCTATAATAAATTTGAGTTTTATAGCCTTTTAATCATTTTTTAGATAATATCTTATTTAAAAACTATATATTATCTAGGGAGATATTTAAATGAATGAAGCAAAAAAAATATGGATGGATGGTGAGCTTGTAGATTGGAAAGATGCCAAAGTTCATGTTTTAACTCATACACTACATTATGGGAACGGAGTTTTTGAAGGTACACGAGCATACCAAACAGAAGATGGTTTAGCAATATACAAACTTGATGAACACTGTAAAAGACTATATAACTCAGCAAAAATTACAGCAATAAAACCAAATATATCATTAGAAGAGGTAAAAAAAGCTCATATTGAACTACTTAAAGCTAATGATTTTAAAAATGATGTATATCTTCGTCCTTTGATATATCTAGGATATGGACAGATGGGAGTACATCATGTAAAAGCACCTGTTCATACAATGATAGCTGCTTGGGAGTGGGGTGCATATTTAGGTGAAGAGGGTCTTGAAAAAGGTATTAAAGTTTGTACATCTTCAATCACTAGAAATCCTGTTCGTTCTACATTTGGAAAAGCAAAAGCAGTAGCAAATTATCTAAACTCTCAAATGGCAAAATATGAAGCTATTGAAGCTGGATTTGAAGAGGGATTGATGCTAGATGAAAATGGATTTGCAGCAGAGGGTACTGGTGAGTGTCTATTTATTGTAAGAGATGGTGTATTAATATCTCCTCCAAATGATAACTCATTAGAGTCTATTACACAAGCAACTGTTCTTAATTTAGCAAGAGATTTTGGGATACCAATAGAGAGAAGAAATATCACAAGAGATGAGATTTATATCTGTGATGAGGCATTCTTTACAGGGACTGCTGCTGAAGTTACTCCTATTAACTCACTTGACCATAGAGTAATAGGTAATGGGGCAAGAGGTAAAATGACAAAAAGATTACAGAGTGCCTATTTTGATGTAGTTTATGGACGAGATAAAAAATACAGAAGTGATTTAACATTTATTAATAGAGATACTTATGTAAAGGAGGCAAAATAATGCCTGCTGATATGAATGATTATTTCAAAAAGAAAAAGCCATCAAATGGTGGTGGTGGAAATAACAATAATAATAATAAACCAAATGGAAATGTCCCTAATGGATTTGAAAATGGTATGGGTAAATTTGCAACTACAATAGCTATAATAATATTTGTAGGTTTTTTAGCAGTATCTCTAAAACCATTTGCTATTGTAAATTCTGGAGAAGTGGGTATTAAAGTAACAACTGGTAAATTTAATCCTATTCCTCTAAAAGCTGGTCTTCATCTATATATTCCAATATTTCAAAAGATTTATATTGTAAATACCAAAATCAAAATGATAACTTATAGTAACAATTCAAGAGTTGCTATTGGTGATGGTAATAAGTATGAGGGAGGATTAAGAAGAAATGAATCTATATTAGTATTAGATAAAAGAGGTCTTAATGTTCAGATAGAACTAGCTGTCCAATATAGACTAAAAGCATCATCAGCACCTGCTACTATTGAAAAATGGGGTGATAGTTGGGAAGAGAAAATCATAAACTCAACAGTAAGAGAGGTTGTAAGAGATGTAATTGGACAATATACAGCAGAACAACTTCCTGAAATGAGAAATGAGATTGCAAAAGCTATCCAAACAAAAGTAAAAATATCTATTGATGGATTAAAAGGACAACCTGTTGAACTATCATCTGTACAACTTAGAAATATAGAACTTCCTGCAAAAATTAGAGAACAAATTGAGAGAGTTCAAATTGCAAAACAAGAGGTAACAGTAGCAGAACAGAGAAAAGAGAAAGCAAAACAAGATGCTCAAAGAAAAGCAGAAATTGCAAAAGGTGAAGCCCAAAGAAATAGAATTGAAGCACAAGGTGAAGCTGATAAGGTGAGAATTGAAGCACAAGAACAAGCAAAAGCCAATATATTAATTGCACAATCTTTGACTCCTGCATTACTACAACTCAAACAAATAGAGACTCAATTGAAATTTAATGAAGCACTTAAAGTAAATACAAATGCTCAAATATTTTTAACACCTGGTGGAGCAGTACCTAATATTTGGGTTGATGCAAAAACAAATGGTAAAAACATAGTCCAAAGAAGTACAGTAGGAAATAATGAACAATAAAGTAAAAATTGACTGGGATAAGACACCTCTTATCCCTGCCATTGCACAAGATTATGAGAATAGTGAAGTTTTGATGTTGGCATATATGAATGAAGAGGCGTATAACTTAACTCTTGAAACTAAATATGCCCACTACTTTAGCAGAAGCAAACAGAGAATTTGGAAAAAGGGTGAGAGTTCAAATCATACACAAGAGGTAGAAGATATACTTGTTGATTGTGATGGAGATACAATTGTTTTGAAAATCAAACAAAATGGTGTAGCTTGTCATACAGGTACTAAGAGCTGTTTTTTCACAAGTATAACACAAGATAAAGTGGTATTAAATCAAGAGGTAAACACAGATGCCATTTATGGTGTAGTAGATACTCTATATCATACAATTTTAAGTCGTAAAAATGATAATAGCCAAAAATCTTGGACAAAAAAACTATTAAATGATAAAGATTTACTCTTATCTAAAATTCAAGAAGAGGCAGATGAACTAGCAGTTGCAATTGATAAAGAAGATGATGCACAAGTAATTTATGAAGCATCTGATTTGTTATATCACTCTCTTGTAGGACTTGCATACCGTGATGTATCTCCTGATAGAATCAAACAAGAGTTAGCAAGAAGATTTAACCAAAGTGGAATAGTAGAAAAAGAAGGTAGAAGTAAATAAGATGGATGCTTATGAGTATAGTGAGATAATAAAACAACTCTCAACAAAAGTAGAGAATATTAGAGGTATTATCAAACTAGATGATGCTCATATTAGGCTCAAAGAGATAGAAGATATGCAACAAGAACCAACATTTTGGAATGATGCCAAAAATGCCTCTAAAGTATCACAAGAGAAAAAAAGGTTAGAGATAGCTATTGAAAAACTCAACAATGCAACAACTTCACTACAAGATGCACAAGAGTATTTTGAGTTAGCTAATAGTGAAAATGATAATGAGACACTAGAGATGCTTTATGATGATATTTCTACTATTGAAGAGGATATTAATACTCTTGAAGTCCAAATGATGTTATCAGGAGAACACGATAGTAATAGTGCTATTGTATCAATTCACCCAGGGGCTGGTGGTACAGAGAGTCAAGATTGGGCTAATATGCTATATAGAATGTATCTTAGATGGGCAGAACGAAGAGGCTTCAAAGTAGAAGAGCTAGATTATCAATCAGGCGAAGAGGCAGGGATAAAAGATGTAAGTTTTATTATCAAAGGCGAAAATGCTTATGGATACCTCAAAGTAGAAAATGGTATCCATAGACTTGTAAGAATATCCCCATTTGATAGCAATGCCAAAAGACATACATCTTTTAGTAGTGTGATGGTATCACCAGAGATTGAAGATGATATTGATATTGTAATAGAAGATAGAGATATTAGAATAGATACATATAGAGCAAGTGGAGCAGGTGGGCAACATGTCAATAAGACAGAGAGTGCTATTAGAATAACTCATATTGAGACAAACATAGTAGTACAGTGTCAAAATGATAGAAGCCAACACAAAAATAAAGCAACTGCTATGAAGATGCTTAAATCAAGATTATATGAGTACGCCCAAGAGCTAAAACAGGCAAAACTTGATGGAGTAAGCAAATCAGATATCGGTTGGGGACATCAAATCCGTTCGTATGTATTAGCACCATACCAACAGATAAAAGATACTAGAAGCAATCAACCATTTTCTAATGTAGATGCTATTTTAGATGGAGATATTGATAAGGTAATAGAGGGTGTATTAATAGCACAAGCTCATTAATCTAGCAATTACTTTAGATACTCCAAGAGATGTACATCAGGTATCCAACCTAGCATCTCTTCCTCTATTTATAGTATGCCTTTACAATATACTATCCAATCCTAACTCTTCTAAAAATTTATTATGTTCATCTGTGTATTTTTTAATATCATCATGATTACTCTTTAAATCAATATTTACCTCTTTTAAATCTATCTTTTTTTCAGGTTTAGCAGTGCTTACATATCTTGAAATATTTAGATTAAAATCATTCTCTTTTATCTTCTCTAAAGTTACTCTTTTAGAGTATCTCT
>Ga0256842_1002714_pt1 | contig 12344 bp, 11 predicted proteins | sample 4559240metaG_FD_185973 | JGI IMG/M metagenome (GOLD analysis project Ga0256842, IMG submission 185973) | Hydrothermal vent microbial communities from Guaymas Basin, Mexico - 4559-240 | ecosystem: Environmental > Aquatic > Marine > Hydrothermal vents | place: Mexico: Guaymas Basin | collected...
TCACAGCAGTAGCTGAACAGATGGGAGAAACCACGTATACCCAATATGACGCAATGAGTATGGAGGCAGAAGATTATATCCCCAAAGGACCAGATTGTACTGAAAAAGTAGTTAAAAGCGTCCTAGAGATAATTTCAAAGGAATGATTTAGAGTTTTACATTAAAGAGGGGGCAATACCCCCCTCTTTAATGAAGTTGGTTTGGTTCTTCTATAAGAATACCAATTCTCCTACTTTTTGTCCCTCAACAACCGCCTTAAAAATTTCCCAGTAGCAGTCTTAGGAACTTCATCTACTATCTCAACAATCCTTGGATATTTATAAGCTGCCATGCGTTGTTTGCAAAATTCAATTAATTCTTCAGGAGTTGTTTTGTATCCTTCTTTTAGGGACACTACTGCCTTTACAGTTTCTCCCCTATATGGATCAGGAACGCCTACAACAGCAGCCTCTTTTACAGCAGGATGTTGATATAACACATCTTCCACATCTCTTGGCCATACCTTAAAACCAGATGCCACTATAAGATCTTTCTTTCTATCAACTATATAGCACCATCCTTGTTCATCTATCTTGGCCACATCACCTGTATAAAATTTACCATCCTTAATAGCATGATTTGTTTCTTCAGGTTTTTGCCAATATCCTTTAGTAATTCCTGGACCTCTTAATACTAATTCCCCTTCTTCTCCAAAAGGCACCTCTTTTGATGGATCATCTAAATCCACTATCCATGCCTCATGACCAGGAATAATAAGGCCTACTGAAAGAGCACCACTCTCCTCGTCTACCGGGGCCTCTAAACCTAAAGGAGTAATAGTTGCAGGGGAAGAGCTTTCTGTTAACCCATATACATTGTGAATATAACATCCTACAGTGTTCTTAAATTTCTCTACTATACTTGGAGATACTGGGGCCCCTCCGCTATATGCCTTGGTCAAACTGGAAAGGTCATATTTGGTCACATCAGGATGGTTTAAAAGGGCAATATATACTGTTATTGCTGCCACAGTAAAAGTAACCTTCCATTTTTGAATGAGTTCAAAGGTATCTTTTGGATCAAAGCGATGATATAAAACTATTGGTATCCCCAAATGAAATCCTATTGCAACATGTGCTACTATTCCTGTAACATGGAATAGAGGGGCAACTCCTAAGATTACATCTTCTCTTGTAAGTCTACAAGCAACCTCATAAACTTTAGCATTATGTACAATATTCGAGTGTGTCAAAATAGCTCCTTTGGGTGGACCAGTTGTGCCTGATGTATAAACTAAAAAGGCAGTATCATCTACACTTGGTCCTTCCTTTTTGGGAGGAATTACGGCGGAAGTATTTTCATTTTCTTCAATGAGTTTAATTAAATCATATGTATTATCAAATAATAACTTCTTACATGATGCTAACTGAGAAGGAACTCCCAAATTTTTGTCTATAAAATCCAATGGGGAAGTAGTTATTATTTTTAATTCTTTTATCTTATCACTTAAGGGCTTAAAAACTGGCTCATATAAGTCTTCCTGACAAATTACTAGCTTTGCTCCAGAATCATTTAAATAATATTCCATTTCCTTTAATTTAAACATTGGATTAAGCGGGACAACTATACCTGAACACATCCAGATGGCAAGCCATGATATAACAACTTGAGGAATATTTTGCATATCACAGATTACTCGGTCTCCTTTTTGTAAACCCATATTATGGAGGGCTTGTGCCAAGGCATTGGCCTTTTGGTAAATTTCTTTATATGAATATGTATTGTCAAAATAATAAATACAGGGATCATCGGGATAGTTTTCAACTGAATAGATAAACTCATCTAATACACTTTTCTCAGGCAAAGGCAAAGATTGAGGTAACCATTGAGGATAGCTTTTAAGCCATGGCTTTGAATCATATACAGATGGCATATTTCTCCTCCTACTTTTTATTATATGTTTTAAAATATTCTAGTATACAACGGATATAAACTTCTGTCCCTATCATTAAGGACTTTTCGTCAAAATTAAAATTTGGATGGTGATGGGGATAGGATGTCTCTTTCTTCCCATTATTAGCTCCAACAAAAAAGAAACATGAGGGAACCCTTATTGCAAATTCTGCAAAATCTTCACTGGCCATAGTAAATAAAGGTACTATATTTAATTTCTGAGAATGTATATTACATTTCTCTACAACCGAAATAATAAAATCAGTGAGGCTCTCATTATTAATTAACTGAGGAAAGGAATATTTATATTCTAAAGTATAATCAGTTTTATATGCATCGCATAAAGAACGGATGATCTTCTCTATTCTCTGTTTCACATCATCTATATTCATTGAATCATCCTCAAAAAGATAACGAATGGTACCCTCTAACTCTACTTTTTCAGGGATCACATTTGCTGCTGTTCCACCTTGAATCTTTCCAAACATCAAAATAAGCTTTTGGTCAGGATTCAGTTCTCTTGTTTGGATTTGCTGCAAAGATTGAATTATATTAGCCGTACAAATAATAGGGTCTATTGCCTCGTGAGGGGCTGCGGTATGACCGCCTTTGCCTTTTATAGTAAGGACCAAATGTTCTCTGCCAGCCATTATAGGACCACTTTTTATTCCAATCGCACCTGTTGGTAAAAAAGACCACAAATGCAAACCCATACATGCATTAACAGGTGGATCTTCTAATACCCCCTCATTTATCATTTTCAATGCACCACCGCCATTTTCTTCGCTTGGTTGAAATGCAAATTTTATATTGCCCTTTATTCTCTCTTTAAACCTGGATAAAATTTTTGCTACAACTAAAAGAATAGACATATGGCCATCATGACCGCATGCATGCATTCTTCCATCATACAGAGAACGGTAAGGGATTACATTTTTTTCCTGAATTGGAAGTGCATCCATATCTGCTCTTAACAGCAAGGTAGGCCCATCACTATTGCCCCTTAATAACCCAACTACACCTGTCTTGGCGATAGAGCTCACCCTTAAATCACATTTTCTTAAATAGTCCTTAATATATTGTGATGTTTCTTCTTCTTGAAAACCCAATTCTGGATGTTGATGGAACCACCTCCGCAATTGAACCATTTCATTGTAGCTTTCTTTGATTTTCTTTTGAATTTCCATACAGCTCAGTCCTTTAATATTACCAAATTGTCCAACCACCATCTATAAAAATAGTCTGACCTGTAATAAAATCTGAAGCTTTGGATGCCAAAAATATTACTAGTCCAGCCAGCTCTTCTGGTTGCCCCCAACGTTTCATTGGAGTACGTTCAGTAATAAATTTATACCTTTCAGGATCATTACGTAGTTGAGCCACTAAGGGAGTTTCAAAATAAGTAGGACCAATTGCGTTAACTTGAATTCCTTTTTCAGCTAACTCTAGGGCCATCACCTTAGTAAGCTGGATTATGCCGCCTTTGCTTGAGGCATATGCTGCCTGGCTTGGTAAGGCCACGGCTCCCAAAATAGATGCCATATTTATAATTTTTCCCCTCCCTTGTTTAAGCATATGAGGGATTACTTGGCGACTCATCAAAAAATAGCCCCTTAAATTTGTATTTATCACCAGATCCCATTCTTCTGGCTTCAATTCAGTTACAGGCTTTCTAATATTTATCCCTGCATTATTGACCAAAATATCAATGCGTCCAAATGTCTCAATGGTTTTATTTACACTTTCTTCCACCGAATTTTCATCCAACAGGTCAGTATAAAATATCTCTGCCCTTCTTCCTTTTTTCAGAATATTTTCCTTCACCTTTTTAAGATCATCCATATTTCTTGCATGTAGAGCGAGATCGGCACCTGCATCAGCAAGGGCATAGGACATGGCCTCTCCCAACCCCTTAGATGCACCGGTAACCAATGCAACCTTATTTTCCAATGAAAATAATTCATTTATCCTACTCATATGAAACTCCTTCTACTTAACTTATAAGTTCTATAGAGCCAGCTTTGAGATCAAACCCAATACCCCTCAAGCAATTTCTTAAAAATCTGTGGACTTTATTTTAAAATTGATTCTACAAGTTTATAGCCGTTGAGCTAATTTAAACTCAACGGCTATGACAAAAACAATTAGATTTGTCCTGACATCTTTAAATATTTCTTTAAGAGTTTACCAACTTCTCCACAATACTTTGGATCTCTTTTAGAAAACGAATCAATTACTTTTATAGAAAATTCCCTTAACTTCTTCACAGTGTCATCATCCAACCATGAAATCTTCCCTAAATTCTTTTTCTGATATTCATCAAGGCATTGAAAATCTTTATATACAAACCATTCCATGCAGTGAGTAGAATTCGCCCTTGCACAATTTAAGATGAGTTCTTGATAATCGCGTGGCAATTTTTTCCATGCTTTTAAATTAATGAATATCTCTCCATTATTTACATTTGCTAGGTATGGCATAACAATATAAGAAGTTACTTCTTGAAGTTTCATATCCCACCCCGCATATACAGCTCCCCAATGTGCACCGTCACATACGCCCCTTTGTAGGGCTGAATAAAGTTCTGAACCAGGGAAAAACACAGGAGTTGCACCAGCCAGTTGGAACATCTTTTGGATAGGACCTGTACTTCTTACTTTAAATCCCTTAAAATCTTTAAGGGTGTGTAATGGTTTTTTAGAATATAAGACAATTCCATTTAAAAACACAGGCCCTACTTGAAAGAGATTATGTTCAGCGTAGGCCTTTCTGATAATGTCTATAGCCCCCATCTCGTAAAAGAACAGACCAGCCTCTTCCAAGTTCTTCCAAGTAAAAGGAAATCCATTTACATGTGCTGCTACAGGGAGTTTTCCTGTCCAATATGATGGCCAAAGTAAGGCCATTTCAAATAATCCCCTTCCCACAGCGTCAAATACATCCTTTGTGGGAACTATTGAATTTGGTGGGAAAGGTTGGATCTCTATTTCTCCTCCGCTAGCTTCTTTGACCCTGTTGCAAAAATCAACATACACAGCGTCATAGTAAGCCACGCCAGTAGGCCAATGTGTTTGAATTCTCCATTTAATCTTTTTAGATTTAGCCTTTGCTATCTTAGGAGTCAGTGTTGTAGATAATGACACTGCTGCAGCCGTTACTCCAATAGACTTAAGAGCTTTTCTCCTTGAAATTTTTTTTGAAGACTTTTGATTACTCATGCTTCCCCTCCTTTTAATTACAATAGCTTTTTAGTTGGACCATTTTAAACATTATATCAAAAAATAACCTTCCTCTATTTTTTTGCCTCTTTCTCCTTCATTTTCTTTAAAATCAATTCCACAGCTAATCTAGCTGAACTTCCAACCACCCTTGGACATTTTTCTGTATGCCCACCCACGTTCAAAAAATCCTCCCACTTTTTAGGATCTAGCAAATCCAATGTTTTCCCTAAAAGACTTTTTTGTATGTCGTGACATCTAAGCAGCACCTATCTTCTCTTTAAAGCTAAAATAAAATTCTCTGGCCAATCGATAAGTAGTAAATCTCTTTTGTTCTGGAACTCTACAATTTTCCCTGCACCTTCCCAAAAAATAACTAATCGCCATTACACCTCCAATTAAAGCTCCACACGTCCTATCTACAAAAACTCCAATTCCTCCAGCCTATCCAGTGGCTAATTTGAAAGCATCTTCTGCCTTAACCTCCAGGACGTCAAAAATTGCAGCAAGGGTAGCTTGAGCACAATCACCTTACTCTTTTTCATATTTAAATCCTTGTTCGTAAGCCTGTTGCGCTTTATCTTCTTTCATGTAATCTTCATTTTTTTGAAAAAGTAGACATATTAAGCATTCTTCTAAGTCTATTAAGTTCTTCTAACACTCCATCTTCTGGATCTTTTATTTTATAATCAATTTCTTGTTCTAACCTAGACCCATCCACTTTTGGAGGATATGGCCATCTAGGAGCATTCTCATTAAATTTAACTTGTGCATTGGGATAATATTTCTTTAGAATTTCATAAAACTCATATGGAGTTAATGTAGCGCCACCTGAATTATAGAGCCTATGAGAGAGTTTCTCTTTAAAAGCGAGTCTTACTAATTGCTCGGCTACATCATTTACACATATAAAACTCGATAGTTGATCTGGCCTTATGTTTAATTCTACTTCTTTATTGTTTACAACTGTATTTAACATTTGACTAAACCAAGCTGTTACCCCTCTATCTTCTCTATCTAAACCATAAACTGCAGATATTCTTACACTAACGATCTCTATACCATATTTATTTTCATATTTTGAAGCTATTAATTCATTGAATACCTTTGACGCACCATAAATTGAAGGAGGTCTTAATAACAATTCATCTTCATTTACACAATTATCTCCATAATGTCTTGCATCTGCATAAGCGGCAATTGAGCTTGCAAAAACAACTCTTTTAATGCCAAACAATCTTGCAGCTTCAAATATATTACAAGTACCCAATATATTAACTTGTACTGCTAAATATGGATTGTTTTCTCCTTCTGCAGTTAATGTATATGCACTGTGGATGATTCTATCTACTTTATACTCTTTAACAATTTTAATTACATCCGAAAGAATTCTAATATCTCCAATAGCCATTTTAATTTTTTCTTTAATATAATCCGGAAAACTACCTGACTTTCTTGCCATAACTATTATTTGACACTCTTTATCCAACAGCTTTTCAACAATTCTCCTTCCTAGAAACCCCGTACCACCTACAACTAAGATATTCATATTTCCCTCCTTACTCTTTAAATTATATATAGACCCATTTAATAATGTCAGGAAAACACATTAGTATCATCATAACGCTAACCATAATAACTATAAAAGGAAGTACACTCACATATATTTTTTTAATAGGTGTTTGAGGACTAATAGATTTTAAATAAAAAAGATTATACCCAAAAGGAGGAGTTATGTATCCTATACAAAGGGCGAGATTAAAAATAACTCCATACCATATTGGATCAAATCCCAATTTTGATATTACAGGATAGAAAATTGGTAACGTCAAAATAATTATTCCAACTGGATCTAAAAACATACCCAAAATTAATATAATAAATTGAGAAAATAACAAAATTAGCCACGGGGAGACATTGAGACTGAGAAGTAGTTGATGCACAAAATAAATCCCTCCAGATCCAGTATAAACAGCTACAAATCCAGCCGCACCGAACATAATCCACATCACCATTCCAGTAATAACAGCAGTCTCGTAAGCAACTTCTTTTATGAAGGTCCAACTTAATTCACCACGAAGTCCTATTGATATAATCACTGCTAAAGCACCAACAGAAGCTGCTTCTGTTGGAGTAGCTATTCCTAAAAACAAGGAACCCAAGGTAGCTATAATAATAAATACAGGGAGAGCAACTGATTTTAACGCCTTTAATTTTATTATTAAAGGCACAGGTTCTTCCTTTGCAGGACAAAGTTTGGGATTAATCCATGCCCTGATCCCTATATAAAGTATGAAAAAAAACAAAATTACTATTCCAGCTATAAAACCTCCAGCAAAGAGTTTCCCAATAGATTGACCGGTCATCATTCCAATAATAATCAAAGTAATGCTTGGGGGAATTACTATTCCTAATGATCCAGCAGATGCAATAGTCCCAAAAATTAGTGTATCTTTGTATCCCCTCTTCTGCATTGGAGGGATACCCACAAGCCCAGCAGTAAGAGTAGATGCTGAACAATTACCTGTCATCGCCGATAGGGCGGCAGCAAAGCAGCAGGAACCAATTGCTAGGCCTCCTCTTAGCCGTCCAAAACATAAATAAAATGTCTCATACATATCTGACGCAATTTTAGAATGAGATAACGCTACTCCCATAAATACAAAAAGGGGTACTGCAACTAATACTAACATCCACATATATTTAAAAACACCAGTAATAATTGAAAATAATCCTCCAGTTCCATAAAGAATGAATGCAGTTATAGTTCCTATTGCGCCCAATGCAAAAGATACAGACACCCCCAACATCACTAACAAAATTAAGGATCCAAACATTAAAATTGTTAATAACAAGGCAGAATCCATCATTCTTCTCCCTTTATTAAAGATACCAGACTTTCTATAAAATTAACTAGTCCTTGCCACGTTATTAGAAAAACTCCCACTACTAAAAGAAATTTTATGGGATATATTGGAGCCCTTAATACTGTCTCATCTACCTCATGTTCATGCCACGAAGTCAGAAAATATACCCATCCAGAATAAAGTAAGGAACTCCCCCAGATAAGCAAACACAAATAATTTAACATATCTAAAACGATTTTTCCTTTTCTTGAAGCAACATTGTAGATTAGATCTACTCTTACATGCCCTCCCTTTATCAAGGTAAAGGCCCCTATTAATATATAGTAGCTTGCAAATAGTCTTTGGGTGTAACCATGTGCCCAAACAGTGGGATGATTAAAAACATAACGTAAAACAACTTCACAACTCAGCATACCAATACCAATATAAATTGCATAAGAAACAAATTTACCTGTAAATTCACTCATCTTTGAAGTAAAACTTATTAATTTATCCATCATTGTTTTATCCTCTTTAAGAATATTCCCCCTAATAGCTAGATTTTTTAATTATAATCGCTGTTTACTTTTAGACAAGTAATAATACTTCTCCTAGCACAATCATGCTTTATATTTTACTCTTCTTTAAAAAAAGGTTCTAGAGAAAGCCATTTTGAATCGTCTGGATGTTTGTCTATTCCAGCTAGGTATTTTGCAACTTTAATTTTGTCTTCATAATCATATTCTGCATTTAATGTAATGGTTTCCATAATTGGAGAACCTCCTCCGTGAACTCCAGCAATCATATACCACAGTGTCATTGGAGATGCGCCAACATTCTCAACAAATTTCCATATTTTTATAGAAGTTTCAGGATCTATCTCTGGATTTCTCACAATAAATTCCTTAAGGAGTTCCTTATTCTCTCCTTTTTGAAAGTCTTCTTTAAATGGAAGTGTAACGGAAATTCCGCCTGCGATTTCTGTCAATAGGTTATATTCATGGTAAATGAGTTCTCCAGTAAGACGCCTTCCTACATTAGCATAGATAGGATTTGGGAAAAATACACCGCTGGAAGTTTTTTCTCCATAAACAGCTGCTGCTACACCAGCGGCATATGCAAGTTCAGCTGAAGATGCAAATTCAGAGAATTTTTCCCTTACATGAGATACTTTGTCTATATTATTTGCTTTTGCTGCTAATAGACATGCACCACATAAAATATCAGATACTGCTGGTTTACATCCACTGTAACTATGTCTATGAGAATTGGCAAATAACAAGGCCAATCTCCTCCCAAATTCCCATTCACCACACATAAAAACTCTTTCTTTGGGAACATATACATTGTCAAAAATCACAACAGAATCAGATACTCCATATTTACAAAATGGAGGGGCATCCTCATCATCTTTTTCTCTTAACCACACAGGACGTGTTACTATTTTTACACCTTCAGTATCAGCAGGAATTGCAAAAGCAACTGCATAATCTCTATCATCTTCCTTTAAAGCTCTAGTTGGAACTACTAAAATTTCATCTGCATACGCCACCTGGGTTATAGACATCTTAAATCCCCTTACCACGATTCCATCTTTGTCCTCTTTTACTATATGTACATAAGAATCTGGATTTTTTTGCTCACTAGGTCTTTTCAATCTATCTCCCTTACAATCAGTTTGAGCACAGCACCCATCAAGATCTTTGTCCTGATACATCTTCATATATTCCAGAAATCTTTTGTGATAATCTGTGCCTTTGGCTTCATCAATCTCCTTTGTACATACAGCTAATGCAATTATTGCATCTTGTCCCATACATCTTTGTATACATCCACCAACTCGTCTTGCGGCTAAACGTATTAATTTTTGCTTTTGCAAAAGATCATATGGAGTTTGAGGTAGATGCGTCCATCTGTTCACCTCCTTGCCAATTAATGGAGACATAGCAGTTGCAAGGCCTTTCCATTCAGGATCCTGTGCCAAATCAAATGTAACTTCCAATACACGAATTCCAGGAAGCAATCGTGGATCATCTCTTCCTACTTTTTCACCTCCAATATAGATATTGGGACGCATTTTAAATAGATCTTTTCTATACTGTTCCTTGGTTCTCAACATGTTGGTTATCCTCCTATTAAAATTTTATTGTTTATTAAAATCCATTTACTCCAATCCACCTGCTACTTTTAATACTTGTCCTGTTAAATACCGAGATCCTTCACCTAATAAAAAATCTAAACATTGAATAAAATCTGACATATCACCTAAGTTACCTAACGGAATTTGTTTTTTCAAAGCATCTTCCTTATCCTTCTGTATCATAGAAGGCCGTAAAGTTTTAATAAATCCCGGCACAATACAATTTACATTTATGGAATTTCCCGATAGTTTTTGTGCCATAAATTTCGTTAATGATTCAGATAAATTTTTTAAATTTTCATAACGCAATTCATCTACAAACCTATCCCATCCCCAAGGTGCAATATAAAGAATACGAGATAGAGGTCGCATTATTATTTCCCCTTTAAGCAATTCATTAGAAATGGATACTAAATTTATCATATTGCTATCCATTTGCAAAATCAGATCTGTTCTATTTTTTAAATTACTTGGTTTGCTTATATTTCCAACTCCCAAATCAAATATAAAAAAATCTATAAGACCAAATTCTTTCTCTATCCTTTGAAAAATTTTTGCATCTAATGCACCAACACTTTTTGAATTATAAAATACTATAGAGTTAAAATCTTCCTCAGAGATATAAGGAAATTCTCTTCCTTTCTTAAACTCTTCACCGTATACTGCAACATTAACTTCTTTTGAGATTAAATATGCACATATTGCTTTACCTATAACAGTGTTAGCATTAACAATTAAGGCGTACTTGCCCTTTAATGGATCTACTTCATGAAGAATTTGTGGAGATGTGCTTTTCTCTTTTAAATAGCCATAAAAAACCATTTCGAGGATACTTTTTTCTGCTTCAATAGATGTCGAATATCCCCTAAGATCCCACCTTTTTAAGACCCAAGAATCTATCATAGATTTAATCAAATTAGCTATAAGCCTTACATTACATTCCTTTAATATACCATGTTCTATACATTCTTGAATTACAACTTCAAATTTTTCCAGGTGATACCGTTCTTTTTCAAGTAGCTTTTTTAAATATTTTTTATTCAAAATGTGACTTTCTTGATATATAAGCAATAAAGCATCGGGCCACTTACTCATAATTTCAAATTCAGCCCTAACCATTCGTCTTAACTTTTCGAGCGGATCATTCACTCCTTCTATACTCTGCTCAAGATTGTTTATTGCCATGCCAGCCAAAAAATCATGAATCAAAAAAAATATATCTTCCTTGCTTCCAACATAATCATAGATATTTCCATAACTTAGACCTGATTCTTCGGCAAGCTCCCGCATAGTAGTTTTAAAAAAACCTTTTTCAGAAAAAAGTTTTATCGCGGCAAGAATGATTTGTTCTCTTCGCTTTTGAACTAACTTTTTATCCTTTACTGTTGTTGGTATCTCAGACATAACTTTCCTTTCTAATTGATTAATCAATCACATTCTGATTGATTGATAAATATTTATACTTAAAAGAGTATTTCTTGTCAATTATTTTTAAAAAAATTTGCACAACAAAAAAGGAGGAGTGATTTAATTATTTGAAATAATTGATAAAATATGGCTCACTTATAAAAAAATAATGTCTAATTTGAAAAGATTAGGGGTTTGCAGATAAAAAAATTTGTGAAATCCCAAAATCTTCCTCTCTTCCCAAAACAGAGTGGATTCGAGAACATTCTACCTTAAAAACACATCTAATATAATCATTATTTGCATGTCCCTTTTCATTTATATGAGTTAATGGGTATATGAGTGTATGTGGGAATGAGTAAATAAATTGATGCGTAGACGCGTACCCCATAACCCATTAACAAAAATAAAATGTGCATTATTGGGTCCCTATCTGTTAAATCAGAGGTGTGGCCAACAGAAATATTTTAAAAAATCTGCTTAAACTGGCTATTAAAGTAGAGTCCATACAGGAATTTGAAGAGAAATTAAAACAACTTAAATTGTAAGAGCAAGATATTATGGAGTGAACAGTGAGCAAAATAAAATTTTCAGCTCAAGTTAGGGGAAGGGTAGTATTATTCCTTTTCTTTGTGGGTTGAACATTGATGAGTGGGACAACTCCCCCTCTTTTTAAATGAGGTCGAATTGTTTATTCTATAAATTTAAAAATCTTCTCCATATCTAAACTATTTTTTAATACCTCTGCAAGTTGGTTCAACCCTTGTTCAACACTGTAGTTAGTCTGTGGAGTTTTTAGAG
>Ga0256842_1002715_pt1 | contig 12341 bp, 6 predicted proteins | sample 4559240metaG_FD_185973 | JGI IMG/M metagenome (GOLD analysis project Ga0256842, IMG submission 185973) | Hydrothermal vent microbial communities from Guaymas Basin, Mexico - 4559-240 | ecosystem: Environmental > Aquatic > Marine > Hydrothermal vents | place: Mexico: Guaymas Basin | collected...
CAAATTGGGCGTTTCTACGGAGAGAATAATTTCTATGAATGCCGGTTCTTATGGTATTTGATACAACTGCAAGCTTAATGTTTGGGCACTACCACACCGAAGGCGGAGATAGCAGTGTACACAAAGAATTCTATGAAACTGCTTTAATTTCAGGAATATTCTCATTAAATTCAGGATCAATTAATGCTATTTGACTTTTAATAATAGCTCTTTTTTCTATAGCTGGTTTTAAACAATAATTTTCAAAATCATAAAGATCAATATCTGATATTTTTTTCACATGAGGGAAAAGTAGCTTTAAATATCCTGTTGTTAATCTAATAATTGCCTTAACATCTCGAGTATCAGCTCCTTTAGGTATTTCGATTAATTGCGTTACAATATTGGAATAAGAGGGCTCATTTCTTAATGAATGAAGGATTTCAGTAAAATATTCAACATTTAATGTTTGGCCTTTAATAATAAGATCCTGATTAATTCTGGTTAATTTCCATCCTTCAATAAAACCATGAAATCTATCTAATAACGCTGATGACTGAAAGAATTTAGGTAATCCTGAAAAATAATTATTATTCATAGGTTTATTATTTGAGCTTAATTGGATATTTCCCAAAAGCATTAAACCTGCGGATGACATGCCATTGTAATTTGCAACTGAAAATTTACCGGATTCTAAATAGTTTTTTAATGCTCCTTGTAATTCATTTTCATCAGAAAATTTTATTGTCTCAATTTCATCGAATGTTATAAAATCATAATTTTCGATAATACCGGATGTCTTTTTTTGAACATCATATAACAATTTTGCTCTTGAAACAACTCCACCACTAAACATCCAACCATATTTTGATAAGTTCCCGAAAATATATGATTTTCCAGTTCCTTTTGGAGCAAGTTCCATGATATTTAAGTTTGGTTCTACAAACACAAGTAATCTACTAATGAATTGAAGTTTTTTAGTTAAAGAATCAAAGCCTTTGCCTATTTCTGAATAATCGGGATTATATTCCATTGCTCTTATTAAAACATCAATCCATTCTTCTGTAGTAAATTGTTTTCTGGATTCACAAAAATAATCCAAATCAACTGAATAAGGTTTAAATGGAACAAATTTGGTTAATTCAATAATACCTTTCTCTTTTTCTATTGGAGGAATGTAAGTTAAACTAATAACTCCCCATACTTCACCATCTTTCAGCTCGGGATAATTTTTTGCTATATAGTCAGGAATTCTTCCTTCATTAGGTTTAATTCCTAAATCAGGAATGGAAAACTTTAATGTGTTATTTCTTATATCGTTTTCAACAATAAATCTTGTAAGAATTGTTATTGTCTCTCGATGTGTTCTAAGTTGGCTTTTAATATTATTCTTTTCAAGTGGTATATGCTGATCCATGAAATTTAACAATGCATAAGAATCTAATTCATCAATATCGTTTGTGAATTTTTTTATTAACCAATCTTTTATAAAAGATGGTAAAATTTTTCCTGAAAAAACACTATATCTTTCCTTTGTCTTATATAATGATTCTCCTGGGAAATTATCTTTTATTTTTTGTTCAACAGTGTTCAATTTAAACTCCTTTAAAATAGTTCATTTTCAATTATTCCGCCAATAATTTCAAACTTAATTGGATATTCTTTATTCCCTATAATTATTTTTCCTTCTTTTTCTCCAATATCCACATTCTTTAAGGAAAAACTATAATTAGCGTTATTGGTAGAAAAGGGATAATAACTTTTTTTATTTATAATTAACATTGGAAGATTTACTGGATGAGGACTGATAGTAACCTCTAAATTTGGATTTTTTAACAGAATCTTCTGATTATTAATTTGAATAGTATAATTAATGTTAATTTCTTTTTTCTTAAGTTCAATATATGGAACTATAACTTCTTCCGGTGTAGCACCACCATGTACTTCACGAGCAGGAATTTTATTTAGAGATTTATGATTTAATGCAATTAAACATATTTTATCTTTAAGCTTTCCTGAATCAATTTTATGCACTATAAAATCTTTATCACTATTAATTGATTCAGTTGTAAACATACAGCGTCCTTCATGATTATCGTTTGTAAAATCTCTAGTTTTAAAATTCTCAAATTCTTTTCTACATAAAAATGAAAAGCCGTGATCTGAAACTATAGAAATTTTTCTACCTTTCGCAATTTCAATTATTTTGTTAAGAGTGTTTTTTATAATTTCAAATTGCTTAAGTAAATCATCAGGATAAGAATAACTTGATTGGGAATGAATAAATTTATCTAACTCCATCAAATGTAAAGCGTTATCAAATCTATTGTTTTCGGTCGTGGATGGTAGGTTTACTCTTGTCAATTCAATTTTAGATACTCCATAATCTGAATTTTTTGTGATTTCTTTTAAATGATTTATAACAAAAGGATACCATTCAGCTCCTAAACCATCTATCCAAAATATTTCATCTGAATTTGTAATCGTAGTAGGTGGTAATTCATAATACCAATTATAAAATGTTTCTGCATTTTTGTTTTTTTCTTTTAGAATTTCTTTCAACTTATCTGATTTTTTATTTTTTATTTTAGAATTGTTATATTCTCTAAAATAATCATAAATCCAATCTTCTTTAATTTTTAACTCTTTCCAATTTAGATAATTTGATAAATCCGGAAATGATATATTAATATGATTAGAGTTTGTATATTGTTGAAGAATAAATTTTCTTTCTTCAAAAGTAATATCAGTTAATATGAGATTGATCTTATCCTCTGGTATGTTGTCTATGTATAAAGAAAATTCATTTTCTATGCCTTTGAAGGAGATTTTTAATTCATTATGAATAAACTTTAAAATTTCTTTTCTTTCAATAAAATGTGAAACAGAAAATTCTTCCCTAAAAGGAGAAAACCAAAGCTGCTCCAAGAAGTTTTTATCTGATAAATGGTTAATCTTTTTGAAAATTAAATACAGATAATCCTCATCTTTTTTGAAATATAATATATGGTTTTTGAGTATCCATCTTTCAAATTCATTCTCACGTTGAAACCATATTTTTAAACAATCAGAATTATTAAAAAAGATATCTTTTTTGTTAAACAAAGAACTAATGAAATCTTCATAACTTAAAAACTTGTTATCTTCAATTTTTTTAGATAGAATTTCCCAAAAATTCTTATCGCTATCCTTGTATTCAAACGGTATAGCAAAATCTAAGATATTTTCTATAAATTCTTTATAATCCTTTATATAAATAAAATTGAATATCGGATCAGGAGTATATTGCTTATAAAGATATTCTATTACGCTAGATGTTGAAATTAATTTATTATTATCAAATTTCCAAACCTCCATCCATTCGGAGGTTGTTTTTATTATCTTTAAGGAAGTAGATAAATTTTTATTTAGTTGGAATACTTTTATTTTTGGGTCAGGATTTTCATCAATTGACCAAATAGGCAACAGTGAACTTTTTCGGTGAAATCTTTCAAAAAACAATTTAAGAAATTCATCTTTTAATCCTAAAATTGGAAAATAAATTCTTCTAGAAGAATCATAATTTTCTATTTCATAGATTGAATTTAGTAGTGAAATAAATGATTGAGAATCCGTAAATCTAAGAAATTCTCCAAATGGAATAAAAGTAGAAGTTCCATTAATGTTTTTAATGATGTTTTTAATCTCATCAGGTGTAATCCATTTATCTTTATATTCAAAAATATTATTAATTTCAATGATCTTAGATTTTGTAGATAAATATGCAATAACTTCTTTGAATGTTGATCTTTTATTTATAAAAATCAATCTTACCGGATAACGTACTGCATTTGGTACATTTGATATTAGGTCATCTTCAATTTTCATTTTAAGTTCATGAACAGAGTTCAGTTTTATTAACATAAATTACCTCAATTAATATATTGTTCTATTATTCGGATTAATTCGGGATGTTCTTGACCTATCCTTTTTAAAATTAGTTTTAAATCACCTTTAAAATCATCAACTTTTTTATCATAAGAATGTTTTTCAATTTCAGTGATTTTTTGATTATTATCATTAGGGTTTGTATTAGGCGATAAAGAATGACGTGATTTTTCAATTAACTCACGAAGTTTTTGATTATTCCAATCTTTTGCTAAACTAATAACTTTATCTTCTTTCCAAGCATCAACTCCTATTTCTTCCGGCATTCTTCGTCTAATGAAATCTAATAATTTTGGTTCTTCCTCTTCTGAGAGCATTATATTCTCAATTTCTCTTAATCTTCTAATAAACAACTCTTCTGCTATTTCATGATTACTGAAAAGATTTTTTAAATCAAGATTAACCGCCGAAATGACTTCTAAAGTTTCTTTTACTTCTTCATGAGAAAAACTTGTATCTAAAGAATCAAGAAATTCTGATATGTAAAAAAGTGCATCTTTAATAATCTCAGACAATCCTTCTTTATATGAAAATGACCAAAGAGGATAGCTTGGTTTTTCTTTTATCCATTTACGTATTGACCATTTTACATCATTTAGACTTTCTTTCTTTTCAAATGAAAAAATATTACAAAATTCATCAATCAATAATTTTTCTTCTTTTGTTCCCAACCTAACTTCTAATTTTGATGAGTTAGATTTACCTGACCAATTTTCAAAAAGAAAAACTATTTTATCTCGCATTATTTCTTTTTCTAAAGGCCGTCCGGTACCTGCTTCGTAAAGTTTACCAACATAATTTCTCATTAAGAATGCAATAGTGGCAAAATGTATCATGTTAGGATAGATTCCGAAAGGTGGTTTAGTGAGAAATGATAATGTTTTGGCTAAGTTAAAAACTTCTCCTTTTTTACTGGTGATTGTGTTTCTTAATTTGGTGTTCATTATTTTTAAAGGATGCTCTTGGTTTATTCCTTTAATAAAATTAAGATTATCTTGCTTAACAATGTAGTTTCTATTGTTATCTTTTAATATTTCCCTTGTTTGTTTTAAAAGACTGTTTTTGGTTTTTTCTTCAAGTTCATCAAGAGTTTCTGTAAATAGATAACTTTCCAATACTGCTTTTGATGTCTTCCAATCCCAAATGTTTTTATTTTGCAAAGATGATCTAAGTGTATTTATTCCCTGTGAAAATATCTTATTCATAATATTTTTATTAACTACATCTGCAAAATCAGTCATAAGAATTTTGTCATTGTTTCTTTTGATTTCATTATTTTCATATCTAACATACCAATTAATTGAAGCTGTAAGAAATCTGTATAACCATTGATCAACAACTTTTTTTGCATAATCTAAATTTAAATCCAATTCTTCTTTTAAATTATGCTTTCCTGCTACATGGGCTCGTGCTTGATGCTGGATGAATTTTAGAAATGAATCATTATCGAAGATGTCCGCCGGTATGATAAAGATAATATTTTTAAAGCTATCGTCTTGTAAAACTTCCTCTATTATCTTTTTAATGTTTTCTAATTCTGAATAATCAGTTGGAATAAAAAAAGCAATATTAATAAAATAAGTGTCCTTATAAATCTTTTTTAACCTATTTTTTAGAATATGAGTGTTATCCGGTATATCAAATAATTCAAATTTAAAAATCCTGAAAATACCGGAAGTTAATTTATCTTTTATTTCACTCTTCTGTTCTTGGTTTAAAACTTTTAGAACTGATTTATAATTTAAACGAAGACTTTCTTGTGATTTTGTTACTTCATCAATAGGCAAAGAAGAGCTTTCAATTAAATATAACCCGTCCGGATTTTTACCAATAATTTGATTATTTTGCAGAAAAGCTAACGCTTCTGTAAGTTCATCAACAACAGAAGTTGCAGAAAAAATCAAGTTTAAATTTTCTTCATTGGGTTTTACATAACCTACGTTTTCTACAAAACGATATAGAATGTTTAAAAGAAGTATTGCTTTGAATATTTTTGAATATTTTAAATCTTCTTTTTCTACTTTTGTTTTATAAAGATTGAAACGATTGATAACAGCTAAAATATTTTGTTTATTACTATTTTTAAAATCATCATAGAAGAAATCAAAAAGATATTCAGATGTTAATAAATATTCACCATCATTATTTGGGTTATTATTTATGAAATGTAAGAATCCTTTTTTATCATCATTTAAAAATTTAAAAATACTCCTTTCTGAAGAACCAATATATCGAGAAACAAACGTAGAAAGATATGCAGTGTAGGGATGTATTGGGAAAAGATTTTTAATCATATCACTTATTTTACTTCCTTCAGTTTCAGTAATTAAGTTAATTGTTTTCCTAAGTTTATCAGCCGATCTTTCTTTATATTCAAACCATTTATTCTTATTTGTTTTTTTTATTGCACTTCCAATAAGATGATAATTAGTTATTGTTTCCATTTCATATTCGAATGAACTAAATCTACCTAGAACTTTCTTCATATCTTCTGTTGATAATTTTGCCTGTTCTGGAGTTCTATGACTAACCATAAATAAGAAAATATTGTTATAGCTTGATAATTCCGCAATATCTTGAAGTTTTGAAAGTAATAGATTGCTATTTGGCATCTCCAAAATGGACGTAAATTCATCCCAATATATTATTATATTATTTGCAATATTTCTATTTTTTAATTCTATCAAAACTTGTGAAAGCCATTCTTCAATTTTAGTATGTGAGAAATGGATGTGAGTCTTTGATAAAATTTCTTCGAATTTTAACAATAAAGTTTTGTCATAATTTTTAAGCTTTGAGATGAGTTCTTCTTTATTAGAAACATACATATTTAATTCAATGTTATTTTTAATTATTCTGTCCCAATCAGAATGTAATTCATTATTCTCAATAACCATTATCATTCTATCAAAATCTGTTTGAGTTTTAATAATAATTTCTGCCTTATCTAAAGCATTTTTTACAGCTTTTTCAATTTCATATGAAAAAGTTGAATTGTCTCTAATTTCTCCGGTTCCTTTTAATACAACCGGGAAAACTCTATTATTTTTTCGGAATTTTTTGAGTCTTAATTTTAATTGTGGGTTTTCAATTTTTTCTAGGAATTCATCAATATTATCTAAGTTATTGAAAAGAAGATTTTTAATAACAGCAGTAGCGAAACTTTTCCCAGTTCCATATGTACCCTGCATCCATAGAGATAGCCTATCTTTTGGATTTGTACTTTCAATAGAAGCAAGTGCTTTGCTTAATGATTTGTAGAATTGTTGATTTGGAATAAAAGATTTCCAAAAATCATTTTCTTCAGCAGTTAAATCATAATAAGGTTTAAAAAATTTATTTAGTTCTATTATTTCTTTATAGTTATTCATATTGTACTCCCCTATTTTTAATCAATAACTCCAAAACGTCTAAAGATTTAATATCTTCACTAAGAAAGATGTTATCTAATCCGGCAACTAAATTTACTTTCAGGAGATGATTTTTTTCTTCTTGTAGTGTCCTAAGGAGTTTTTCAAATTTACGCTTCTCGATACCAAATAAAGTTCTTGGACCACCATCACAATTCTCATCAAAAAATTCAGAAACAGTAAATTTATATCGTTCTTTATCTTCAGCAAACTTAAAAAGAGAATAAGCAAATGGTAAAATACCAATTTCATTATACTCATTTTTCCATATAGTCCGAATATTTGATTTTTTGGTTATTGTACCAATTCCTATTTCTTTACCTAAAGGACTTTCCGCAAACATGTTAGCTAGAGAAGATATAGCATTATTTGTAGTTTTAGCTTTATTAACTTCTCCCTTACTAATAATTAATTCAATCAATTCTTTGGTTGTAAAGTGATCGCCCCATTTAATATCTGTTAAATACCATTTTATCAAATTTACTTTATAAAATAAATTTACCCAGATTAATAACCATAAATTAATTTCATCATTTTTTAAGTTTAAAAGAAGTTTACCAAAAGGAGTGAATTCTTTTTTTGATGTTAACACTTCAGCATCTCTTAACCAAGAATTCATTGATTGAAGTTGTCTATTTCCTAAGCCAGCAGGATTTTCAGAAAACCAATTTTCAGGTTTATTTATAAAACTCTTTAACCAAGAATTTCGCAAACCAAAAGTTTGATATTTACTAGTTGCAATTTTATTTTCATTCATATAAGATACTCCTTCCGTAATATTTATTGATTTTGCTCGTAAGCAACCTTTATCTGTAAAATTTAAACATTTAAGACAGTGAATACATTTAGTTTTATCTAACTTAAATTTTGGATTAAAACTAATTGCTCCCATAGGACATTCAATTTCGCAAGCACTACATCTTACGCAAAAGGTTGTTTTATTAATTATTTTGTTCAACCGGTTTTCAAGTAATTTATCACCTGAAAACTCAAAGGAAATATTTTGTTTATTTTCACTATTGGTGATCGAAAACATTATATTTGATTTTTCTGAATTTATTTCTCCAGTAATTTTGTTATTGTCAATTTTATACCTTGTTTCTCCAAGAATAAATAACCACTCTAATAAGTCAGTTTTAGGATTTTCAATAACATAATTAATTTTTGTATTCGATATTTTTTTTACTGTTTTAGTATTAGAGATTTTTAAATTTCTCCCGCCACTTCTCATTTTCCATTGTCCATTCTTTATGTAATCTTGAACAATTTGATCAGAATCAGATTCTATTTTTGCTTGAGATTTAATAATATTAACAAATTTATTCATTGTTTTTGGGGCAATTTGTTGCATGATGTATTCTGACCAAGGAGAGCTGAATGGACAGATAGAACAACCTACTCTTGTAAGTCCAAATCGGTATCCTCTATTTAATTTAATTCTTCTTGAAAAAAGATATAGAAAAACTTCTGTAGCATTCCAATTTAATATAATTTCTGCATTTATTTGTTTGGATTTAGAGCTGTCTGTTGTTACTCTGGAATATTTATTTCTTCTTGCGCTTTCTTCTGCTCTTACTCCTTCAAAGGTAACATATTTTTCATTACTATTAAATAATTCCTTAATTTTTTTGGCAAATGGGACAGTTTTGGTAACAGAACAACACCAACGATGGATACGACTTGGAGTTCCAAATTCATTCCACAATTTTAAAATGTCATTTTCAGGTCGAGCAATATGAAAATTAAATTCAGGATATTGTTTTTTGTATCTTGATATTGTATTTTCAATGGTTTCTTCAGTAAATGGTATTTCCATACCTGTATCTGTATATATTATTTGATAATTTTTTGGGGCGATGACTCTGCTAACTAAATCTAAGATAACTTGTGAATCTTTACCACCACTAAAAGCAACAGCAAATTTTAATTTTTCATGATATTTTTTATAAGTTTCTTGAATGAAGTCTATGGCTTCACTTTCTAAGATTTTTAAAACTTCATTGTTGTTTTTTAAAATTGAATCTAAATCTATTGGATCAAACGATCCTTTATGTTTTATATTTAATACTGGTGCTTCATAAATATTTCCACCATTAGCTTCAGCAACTAAATTTCCTTTATAATAATATCTTCTTCCAATAGCCCAAAGTAATGGTTGCTGAGATTTTGGATAAACCCAATATTTATCGAATCCTAAAAGATCTAATTCCTCATGGAATACAGGTCGAGGAGAATTAATTTCATCTTTATTTTTTATTTTACCGGAAAGCAATATTCCATTATTTTTTTTATCCCATTTTATTTTAAACATTAAAAATCCTTAATTATTTTATGATGACATTTTATAAATTAGCTTATTCATTTCAAGTAATTTTCATTTATAAGAAGTTTTCTATTTTCTGAAATAATCAATTCATCAGAATTTATCGACTTTGACTTTTCATTGATACTATGAATTATTTGTGGAAATTCTATATTATTTTGGCGACAAAATAACTTGCATCTCAGAAAAGAGGAACTTGTTTTATTTTCGATAAGATATGCTATTAACTTATTTTGATTCTCAGATAAATTTAAACTTGTTAACTTCTCATAATCAAGTTTCAATGCTTTATTTTTTTTGATATTAAAAACTAAAATTTCTATATCTTCAACTGATATCTGATTGTTTTTACAGATAATAATATCAGCAGTTTTATTTCCTTTTATTAAATCTTCACTAATTATAATCCATTTAGGTTCTATAATTGTTTGCGAATCCCATGTAAATTGAGAATTTTCATATTCCACATGAAGTAAAGACTCAAATAATTGATATTTAAGCAATTCAAGATTCGAATTATTCTTAGTTGCTTTAACATAAATGATTTCTTTAAAATTTGTGAAGCTAAAATATATTTGCGAGTTTATTTCTATCTTTTTTGTTTGTTGTGCTTTGAATATTATTTTACGAAACAATTTTGTATTATTAGATGCTTGAGTTATATTTATTCGATTAAGATTTTGTACGCAATTTTTATGCGCTATTTTATTTTTCTCGATTAAAATAACATTTTCTGAAGCCGATACCGCTTGTTGTAAAGAATAATCTTTTACGCCAATTTCCTTAATAAAATAGTTATTTAAATCTTTTTTTAAAATAGGTTTATTTTTCTCTTCTAAATACCTTTCAATATAGTAGGTTAGAGGTTTTCTACATTCATACGTTTCTCTTAAATAAATTGTAGGATAATAAGGGAAATATACAGAAACACGTTTTTTATTTCTGAGTAAAACATAAAGAGCAGAATAGGACGGAATATTATTAGAAAGACATTTTTTTTTGAATTTATCATAAATCCCGGATATATGCATTAATGGCAATTTATTCTTCAACTCTAATTCTATGTAATCTAATATTTGCTCCAGTAATGAATCTGAGACATTAACATTATCCTTATGTATATAAGTTCCTCTATCCCACAAAAATATATTTTTTGAATTATTTAAAATGCTTACAATTTGTCTTTTGCCAAAATCGTAAATTATTTTAGAACGAATAATATTTTCAATTTTTGTGTAGTGTAGTGCTTTCCCTTCTAATAATAGCAAATCCTCAATTTTTCCCGATATGCCTTTATTAGTTTCTTTCCAATAATTTTGTTCATATATATAATGATTATCATAAAAAATTGCCTCTTCATCTGTATTAAATTTATTGATTATGTATTGTATAAATGGAATATCAAAAGTATTATCTTTTTTATAATAACTACAATCAACATATGAAAGATGTTCTGGCAACATTGATTCTACTTCTCTGAAAGAAATTTTTAATTTTTTATGTAATATTGATTTTAAGGCAAAATATATTTGGTCACAATTAGTACATTTTTTATTTGAGCAAACTAAATTAAATTCTTTGTCTAATAAATATCCTCCTGAATTGTAAATGAAGTTAAACAAAGCATTCTCATTTATTACAGTTTTCCATTGAAGAAGTTGGTCTATTTCATTTGAAATGGTTTTTGTAGAAACCATACCATTATACTGTTCCAAAACTAAATCAATTGATAACCAAAATGGTTCCAACTTTTGTTTTATTTCCACAGTGCCTAATTTATCGAAGATTGATTTTAATATTTGTCTAATTCTTTCTCTAGTTAAATTATATATTTTGCCAATTTCTTTAAGAGTCAATGCTTTATCAGTATCTATGCCCAGTCTTAATTTTAAAATTTCCATTTTTTTTGGTTTTAATTTAATTACGGAGTTTATCATTGATTCAAAATCAATCCAATAGTTACTGAGATCTTTATCATTATTTAAAATATAATCTGATATGGACTCTTGAAGTTCTAAGATTGTTGTTTTTCCACAATTGCGTATTTTCATTAACTGAGTTGGAATTAACTTTAAGATTTCTCCGATCGTGGTGATTTTTGCAATTTGTAATGTATGTTTTGCTCTTTCAGGAATTAATAAATTATCTAAAAGATGATCAATTTTTAAAGTTGTTAAATTATCACTGGAAAAGGAAAATTCAGAAACATTCGAAAAAAAAGGAGTTGAATGTAATATATCTTCCAATCTCAAATTTTTACTATTATTATTTTCTATAGATTTTTCTGACAAATTTTCATTAGCATCGTACAAGTTTAAATATTCAGAATATTTTTTTTTGATAATGTCTATTTTTGTCTTTCCTATACCTTTTATGTTTATAAGTTCGTCAAAATTAACATTACTTAATTCATCGACAAACATAATTCCGCATTGGTTACAATATTCGACGAACAATTTGTATTTATTACTTCCAAACAAAGTTTTAATCATTATATCCATATTTCTTTTAACTAAATTCTTGTGTATAATGTGTCACAGTTGCCGCAACGAAGGCTGTAGAGCTGTTTGTTATGGCTATTCTTATAATTAACATTATTATTTTTTCCTTTGAATCAGGCTATTGGGTAATAATTTTAAAAAAGCTAAACTTTTATCATAATCTATTTCATAGAAATTTACTCCAAGATCAATTGCAGAATA
>Ga0256842_1002716_pt1 | contig 12338 bp, 9 predicted proteins | sample 4559240metaG_FD_185973 | JGI IMG/M metagenome (GOLD analysis project Ga0256842, IMG submission 185973) | Hydrothermal vent microbial communities from Guaymas Basin, Mexico - 4559-240 | ecosystem: Environmental > Aquatic > Marine > Hydrothermal vents | place: Mexico: Guaymas Basin | collected...
TCTCTATATTTGATACTTTGTAGTATAATTTCTATGATTATTATGTGCATTTTGATAAAACATAATAATCATCTTTTTGCTTATATCTTCCCTAATTTTTCATTTTTTTGTCTAAAGTGTAGTCTATTTAATAATATAGCAATTACAGCAAAATACGCCCAAAAAAAAGGGTATAAAAAGGTTATGATAGTAGATTTTGATGTTCATCATGGAAATGGAACACAAGATACTTTTTATGCAGATAATACTGTTTTCTACTTTAGTACACATCAAGCTTACGCTTTCCCTGGTACTGGAAATCCAGCAGATAGAGGAAGAGGAGCAGGAGAGGGGTTTACTATGAATTTACCTCTTATGCCAGATAGTACAGATAAAGAGATTTTAGAAAACTATCGTGAGGATTTACCAAAAGCCTATAACTTTTTTAAACCTGATATTATTTTGGTTTCAGCAGGATATGACCTACATGAGAGTGACCCATTAGCACAACTTAATATAACAACCAAAGGTATAAAAGAGATAGTTCGTTCTATTCTTGACCTTGGAGACAAACCTATTGTTTTTATATTGGAGGGTGGATATAGTGTTACAGATTTAGGTTGGAATGTTGTTGCTACAGTTGAGGAGATGTTAAAATAGGTGGTGCTCGATACTGGATTTGAACCAGTGACTCCCACCTTGTCGAGGTGATACTCTACCACTGAGTTAATCGAGCTTTTTTAGTAGGGTTGAAATTGTATCTTCTTTTCTCTTAATATTACTACTCAAAGCAAAAAAATCTGATATAATTTTATTATGAAAAAAAATATATTGATTTTACTAATTTTATCAAATCTGCTACTTGCTCAAAACAGTAATATTGAGTTTAATAATGATGACGATGATGTGGCTACTATTGAGCCTGAAATATTCTCTGCAAAGTCTGAAAAATACTCTTTTAGCCGTTCAAAACGGATTTTAGCTACAAAAATATATCGTCTGCATCAAAAAACATTTTATGCTGGTTGTGATTATGAAATAAAGGGAAAACAGTTAGTTCCTATAGCTGATAGTTGTGGTTTTAAGTTTAGAAAAAATCCCAAAAGAGCCAATAGAATTGAGTGGGAACATATTGTTCCTGCTTGGTATTTTGGTCATAATTTTAAATGTTGGAAAGAGGGTGGACGAAAAAAGTGTAGAGATACAAATGCTAAATTTAGACAAATGGAAGCTGATATGCACAACTTAGTTCCATCTATTGGGGAGATAAATGGAGATAGAAGTAACTACCCTTATGGAAATATACGAGGTGAGAAAAGAGTTTACGGTAAGGTTGATATGGAAATAGAGTCTAGTAAGAGACTTGCTGAACCTAAAAGAAGTATTTTAGGAGATATTGCTAGAACTTATTTCTATATGCACGATAAATATAATATGTATATTGACCCTGAACATGAAAAGATGTTTATTAAATGGAATAATCAAGATCCTGTTACTAGATGGGAGAAGAAAAAAAATCTTTTAGTTAAAAATATTCAAGGTGATAATAATGACTATATTAGCAACTATAGAAAACTTACTAAATTAGAACCTATTGATACAACTAAAGAGGAGATAGGAGTAGAACCAAGTTTTTCAGATGTTCAAAAAGAGTTAAAAGATAAATATTCATCTCTTTTTGATAATCTATCAAAACCTGTTGCTACTATTTTACTACTTATTATGACTCTATTTACTATATATATAAGAAAGAGAAAAAAATAGAATTTATTATGAGAGAAAAATATATAGGAATAATGTCTGGTACTAGTTTAGATGGTATTGATATTGCACTCTGTTCTATAGATAGCAAAAGTTGCACGCTTGAAGCATCTTTAGAGTATCCATTTAACAAGAATTTAAAAATGGATATATTATCTATAATAAATGGAGTAACTACAGTTAAAAAGATAGGAGAGATTGATTATCGTTTAGCTATAGAGTTTTCAAAAGCAGTTAATTTACTATTAGAAGAGAATAGTTTAAAACCTAAAGATATTAGAGCTATTGGTTCACATGGGCAAACTATTTGGCATAATCCAAATGGAGAGTACCCTTTTAGTATGCAGTTGGGTAATCCAAGTCTCTTAGCAGTTAAGACCAATATAGATGTAGTAGCCGATTTTAGAGCCAAAGATATAGCAGTTGGTGGAGAAGGAGCTCCATTTGCTCCTGCTTTTCATAAAGAGCTTTTTTCTTATATAGATGGGTGTGCTGTAGTTAATATTGGAGGTATGGCAAATATTAGCCTCTTTTCCCCCACAATAATAGGTTATGATTGTGGTTGTGGAAATATGTTAATGGATTTATGGATAAATGAGGTAAAAAGTGAACCTTATGACAGAGATGGTCTTTGGGCAAAATCTGGAAAAGTTCACCAAGAACTCTTAGATAGTTTTCTTTCAGATAACTATTTCAAATTAAGCTATCCTAAGAGTACAGGTCGTGAATATTTTAATAAGGAATTTTTAAGAAAGTATTTAGAACCATTTGATAAAATAGCAGATGAAGATATACAAGCAACACTATTAGAATTGACAGTAAAATCAATAGCTAATGAGATAAAAAAATTCAATATAAAAACGCTGTTAGTTTGTGGTGGTGGAGCTAGAAATTCATATTTAATGGAAAAAATGCAATTAGAATTGCCATTAATTAAGGTAGATACAACCGATAGTTATGGCGTAAGTTCTGATAATATGGAAGCGATGATATTTGCGTGGTTTGCTTATAAGCGATTACACAATGAGAAGATAGATTTAAAAACCGTAACAGGTGCAACAAAGAATACAATTTTAGGTGGAATATATGCATCCGATTGAAGAGTGGGTAAACGAGTTAGGATATAAAGAACATAGATTTGAGGTGGTAAGTGATGATGCGAGTTATAGAAAATATTATCGTATAATTTTACCTAATGATAAGACATTTATTATAATGGACTCTTCTATGCAGGTTGAGAGTATATATCCATTTATTGATATATCAGTAAGACTTCTAAAAGCCAAGGTTAATATTCCAAGGGTCTATTCGCAGAACCTTGACCATGGGTATCTGCTATTAGAAGATTTAGGAAGTACACATTTAGTTGATATATTAAATGAAAATAGTTATAAACTACTATATATGAAATCTATCTATGAGATTTTAAAAATGCAAGAGGCTGATACTGATGGATTAGAAGAGTATGATGAAGATTTTTTAATGTTTGAAATGAAACTTATGCAGGAGTGGTATTTAGATAAGTATTTATGGATTACTCTTGATGAGAAAGAGCAAGAGGAGTTAGATAATGTTTTAGAACTTATAAAAGATGAGGTTCTATCTCAACCACAAGGCTATTTTGTACATCGCGACTTTCATTCAAGAAATATTATGTTTGCAGGTCGAGGAAAGGTCTCTGTTATTGATTATCAAGATGCTAGAATTGGAGCTATTACTTATGATTTAGCATCACTTTTAAAAGATGTATATGTAAGATTTGATAGAGAAAAAATACTAGAATTAGTTTTAGAGTTTAAAGAGTTAAAAGGTGAACCTCTTAAAAATATTAGTAATGAGCAGTTTATTCGATGGTTTGATTTTATGTCTATTCAGAGACATATTAAAATTTTAGGAATTTTTGCTAGACTTAAAATTAGAGATAATAAACCAGCATATATTAATGATATTCCTATGACTCTAAAATATATTAAAGAGACAATAGAGCTTTATGATGATTTAAAGCCACTAAATATTATTTTAGAAAAAATTTTTTAGATTGGGCTTTTAGCTCAATCTATCTTTTATGGTTCTAAACTGTTCAAAATTATTTACAAAAATATCTAATAGTTCAGGGTTAAACATTAATCCTCTTTCTCTTTTTATTACATCTAGTGCCTCTATTGAACTCATAACTCTATTTGTATATACTCTACTGATTGTTAACTTATCAAAAAAATCAACTAATCCTGCAATTTGTGAACATATAGGTATCTCTGTTCCTCTCATTTTATAAGGATAACCTGTTCCATCCCAATTTTCATGATGATATAAAATAACTTTTTTTGCCATACTTATAAGTGTTGTCTCTTTTATATCTTCTAAAATCTCAAGACCTAACTCTGTATGTGTTTTAAAAATCTTACTATCTTCTGAAGTTAGATACTCCTTTGGAATTCTAAGTAGTCCAATATCATAAATAGACATAGTATAATATAAATTATCACTCTCAATTGAGTTTAATCCATATAAATGTCCTAAAAGTTTTGCATATTCACCCAATCTTTTAGATGTATTTTCATTATGGTATCCATTTTCATGTGCCATATTTCCCAATTTATTTAGAAGCTGTTTTTGTGAATTATCAATTACCTCAACGGCCTCTTTTAAATAACATAGATTATCTGGTGAGTCTTTGGTTCTTGATTTAGAGTTATCTTTTATATTGTGCATTAAATCATAAAATTTCTTAACTCTTAAATGGTTAAAAACTCTTAGTTTTAACTCTTCTGGATTATATGGTTTTGATATAAAATCGTCTGCTCCTAACTTATATGTTGTAGTCTTCTCTTCCGATTTTGAAGTTACCACTATAACAGGAATTATACTATATTTGGGGTGTTTTTTAATCTTTTCTAAAAACTCTAAACCATTCATATTTGGCATCATTAAATCTAAAAGGATAATATCCATAGGATATTTCTCTACAAGTTTTAAACCCTCTTCTCCATCTGATGCTTGATATATATTTATATTTTGTGCATCATCAAAAGTAGCTGTGGCTAACTCTTGATTAAAAGCATCATCTTCAACACTAAGTAGTGTAAATTCGCCTAACTCTTCTAACTTTTTCACTATTTTGTCTCCTTGTTTTCCACTAAAAGTGAAGATAAACTTCTTAAAAGTTTTTTGTTTAATGGGTCAATTGCTAAGAAATCTCCATCTTCTGATATTTTTTGTAGCTCTCCTGCCATATTTGCAATATCTTTTAATCCAAGATTTGATAATACCCCCTTTAACGCATGAAAGTTCTCAACAAGCTCTTTAATATCTTTTTTATCAAAATTAACTTTAACTCTTTTTATATACTCTATAATGCTCTCTTTAGCTTTTGCTAAAAGTTTTTTAGCCACTTTTTCATTAAAGTTATTTTGTAAATGGTTTAAAGCCATCTCTTCAATATCTAAAATTTTATCCTCTTCTACAACAGTTGTTGTTTGATACTTCTCTTTTTTACGACTATTCTCTTTTTCAAACTCCCTATTTATAAGTTTTAAAAGTTTAGCCTCTATATCTTGTTTATCGAGAGGTTTTTCAATAAAGTCATTCATTCCAGAGTTTTCAGCAGCTAATTTATCCTCTTTATAAACATTTGCACTCATACAGATAATAGGAACTTCTCTATTAAACTCTCTAATCTTTCTAGTAGCTTCCAATCCGTCCATAACAGGCATACGCATATCCATCAAAATTGCATCATAATTATGCTCTTTTGCTTTAGCTACAGCTACCTCTCCGTTTTCGGCTGTATCACAAGTTATACCAAAGAAGTTATCTAACATCTCTTTTTCATACTCACGGTTAATTTCAACATCTTCAACTATTAAAATATCAAGACTAGAGTAGTCAACTTTATATTTTTTACCAAATAGTTCACTATCATAAGTCTCTTCAACCTCTTTAATAAATCTCTGATAAGATATTGGTTTATTTACAACTTTATCAAACTCTCTTAAATTAATATCAGTCTCTCCATCACTAATAAGAGCTATAAGTTTAATATCAGGTTTAATTGCTCTAAAAGTTCCTGCTATATAGTCAGTATTTTGTCCAAATGAGTCAACATCAAAAATACCAATATCATAAAACCTACCACTAGCTATCATGTGTATTAGAGATGAAGTTATATCTTCATTTATAATATCATGGTTTTGGAAGTTAACACCTAAATTTACAAACTCTTTAGTTAAATTATCTATAAAAGGTGATTTTTTAGAAAACATCATAATACTACTACGATTTAATGCTTTTCCTATCTCTTTTTTTATAGTTCTTTCAATAATAAGTGTTACTGTAAAACTACTTCCAATTCCCTGTTTAGACTCAACAGTAATCTCTCCACCCATCATCTGTGCTAGTTTTTGAGAGATATAAAGACCAAGCCCCGTACCTTGTGTCTTATCTGTTGATTGGAATGGTTCAAACAGGGTTTGTGCTACACTTTCAGGAATACCAGAACCTGTATCATCAACTTTAGCAACTAATTTTAATTGATTATCTTCTATCGCCTCTAGTGTTTGTATATAAAATCTAATTGAACCCTGCTTTGTGAATTTTGAGGCATTAGATAAAAGGTTAATAAAAATCTGTTTTACCCTCTTATCATCAACTCTAACTTTATATTCAGGCATTGGAATATCTGTAATTAGCTCAACACCTTTACTAACTTTAGAACGGATAAGGTTTGCACAATCATTTAAAATATCATCTAAATCGACCTCTTTTGGAACTAAATCAATACGGTTATCTCCAATTTTTGCCACATCTAAAAGGTCGCTAACTAATGCTAATAGGTGATTAGAACTTTGAGAAATACTATTTAAATATCTTTTCTGCTTATTATTAAGAGCTGTATCATCTAATAGTTCTCCATAACCTAAAATTGCTGTAAGTGGAGTTCTAAGCTCATGACTGACTGATGCTATAAATCTTTTCTCATTATTTAAAGACTCTTCTAACTCTTTATTTACCTGTGTTAAGAGGTGGGCTAATTTTAGTTTATCTTTTGTTGCTTTTTCATATCTCTTTTTAAGTTGAGAATGTTCTAACTGTATCTGCTCCATACTCTTAATTATACTTTCTTTGTCTTTTATATTTTGCACTAACATAATTATTTTTCCTTTTCGCTTAAAAGTGCTGTAACAAATGTTTCATTATGAAAGGCATATCCTCCAGGATATGCCCCTATCTCTCCATAAGCATAAAAGCCAATAAGAGGTACTTTAGCCTCTTTATAGGCTAATTCAATCTCTTTAACTGCTAAGTTACCAAGTACCTGTTTTCTTGAACAGCAAGGAAAGACAAGACCTAGTTGGGGTTTAAAATTTAAATCTTCTTTTAATGAGTTATTAATACTATCTCCAACATGTTTTATAATTGCTTCCCCTTGTGGAGCAGAAATTCTTACCTTTGATTTCTCCTCCACATGCCCTGCAAAAATAAGTGCTTGTTTTGCTTCATCTATTCCTAATACTGCTCGATATACAACAAGTCCACTTTTCATTGTTACCTCTAAAGGGTACTCAATTCCAATTAATGGTATTGACTCTTTATCTGATATATCAAGATAGTCTTTATAAAATTCAATGGCTGGTTTACCATCAACTTCATAAACAATATTCTGTTCTGCTCTTGTTACAATTCGCTCTTTTCCTATTCCAACCCACCCAAAAGCTCTTGAACCTACTATATTTATTTTATCTCTATCTATTGTTAAACTTACTATTCCATGATTTGAGAAGTTATCTTTAGAAAATATAAAAGTCTCTCTTAAAGCCATATCATCTCCAGCACTTCCACCAAAAATATACTCAATATCTTGATTTATAATACCTTGTGTATAGGCATCATTATCAAAAGTTAATCCTGAAGTTATAGTAATAATTGCTGGATTTTTAAATTGATTTTTAGCCCATTTTCCTATGCTATTACCCATTTTAAAATATGACTCATCATTCTCTAATGAAGAAAATTTAAAAGCAATAGCTAGAGGATTTATCTCAATAAGCATTACTACAATAGTCTCGTCAACCTCATGCACACCCAATTTTTCATCTGCAAATATCTCTCCTGCAGTTGTTGCTCCCATTACTATAAATGAGTGGTGTTCCAAACCAACAACTAATTTTTTAATATTATGTTTTGCAGAGCTATATATAAATGCAAGAGATGGATTAAATCCTTTTTCTATGGTTGTATCTATTTTTTTTAATAGAGTCTCTATTGAGTATGCATCTATTATTATATTTTTCATTTTTACTTTTCCTTTATATATTTTTGTCTAAGTTCCACAAAATAATCGAAATATTCTAAGAAGTGATAAAGAATTTCAGGGTCAAACATCTTTCCACTCTGACTAGCTAAAAAATTGTATATATTTTTTATTGGATTTTGTTGAGAGACTAATATATTAAAGGTCTCTACAATATATACCATTTGTGCATAAGGACTAATCTCTTTACCTTTTAACTCTTGAGGAACACCTGTACCATTATAATTTTCTCGATGCTCTGTAATAACAGATTTTAATATTTTTAAAAAGGGTGTTTCTATAGAGTTTTTAATAATTTGATAAGCTTGGAATATATAGATTGTATCTATTGAACTATTTTTATTGCTAATAACATTTGTATAAGATTTTTTAAAATTATTGGAAGATAATGCACCAATATTATAAACAACTGTACTTAAATATAGTCTATCTATATCTTTCTTATCATAGTTTAATAGTTCAGCAAAAGCTTTAACTAATTTAGCACTTACTTCAACATTTTTATCTCTTAAAGATATAAGATAAGCTAAACCTTTAAACATCTCTTTTTGTGAATTTTCTACTGTTTCTAAATCAAATAGTTTCTCCTTTTTAACTACTTGCCTTTTCTTTTTTTCAACTTTTTTGAACTTCCTTTTATAATATAACTCTTCAATATATTTATATATCTTTGCTTGTAGTTCTGTTAATTTAAATGGTTTTGATATAAAATCATTCGCACCTAACTTATAAAACTCTTTCATAACCATTTCATCTGTAGATATAACAATAATTGGAATAATAGAGTGAAGAGGACTCTTTTTAATCTCTTTTATTGTCTCAATTCCATTAAGTCTTGGCATGTGTAAATCTAATAAAATTATATCAATCTTTTCTCTCGCTAAATAATCTAATGCTTCAATACCATTTTCTGCTTCAATATATTTTATGGAGGGTATTTTAGACAGAAGAGATATAATAAGTTGTCTGTTAAAAGCATCATCGTCTGCGATTAATACTGTTATTGAACCTAACTTTTCCCATTCCATATATATTTTAACCTTATTTTTATTTTAATTATACAGTAGTTTATTTAAAACTTTATTTTTTTTTAAATAAAAATTTAATTATTTTAAATTAAGTATTAATTTATATTTTATTGTATTGTATTTATGTTAAAATTAGCTAAAAATATTATTATATAGGAAAAATTAATATGATAGCAATGATACTTTCAGCAGGGCTAGGTACAAGAATGAGACCACTTACAGACCATACACCAAAACCATTATTGGAAGTAGGGGGAAAACCTTTAATAGTATGGCATATAGAGAGATTAAGTAGTGCTGGATTTAAAATCATAGTTATAAATGTGGCATATTTAGGTGGAAAGATAATTGATTATTTAGGAGATGGAAGTAGATATGGGGTAGAAATTCTATATTCAGATGAACAAAAAGAGGGAGGATTGGAGACAGCAGGAGGGATAATAAAAGCCTTACCATTATTAAGTGATACATTTTTAGTTGTAAATGGAGATATTTGGACAGATTTCAATTTCAATATTAATTTTAAACTTCAAAATAAAACTCTAGCTCATATAATTTTAATAGACAATCCTCCTCATAATCAAAAAGGTGACTTTTATTTGGATAAAACAGATAAAAAATATACATTTTCAGGAATAGGATACTACTCAAAAGAGATATTTAAAGATTTAGAGTATGGAAAAAGAAAATTAGCACCTTTACTATTTAAAGCAATAGAGGATAAAAGATTAACTACAGAGTATTATGGTGGAGAGTGGTATGATATAGGAACACCAAAAAGATTAGAAGAGTTAGATAAAAAATTACTATCTTAATGTTTAAAGTATCAAAAATAGTTTTTGTTATTTAATATTAAATCTAAATTTAACACTTTTTATGAGATAATCTTAAGTTAATTTTTATTAAAGGAATTAAAAGTGAAAAGAGTAATATTATATATATTCATACTTTTTAGTTTTACTGGCTGTAATCTAAAAAATGAGTATGTTATGTTTAATCAAACACCATCAATACAAGAGGGAACTAAACCTCAAAACTTAAATAGAACTATAGATACAAGAATAGATTATGCTAAGTTTGAGTATAAAATTCAACCACATGATAGATTATCTATTATTACATATAAACACCCAGAGCTTAGTACAAGTTCTACAGGACAGGTTGGAGCAGGTGGTGGACTTGGTCAAGGACTTCTTGTATCTTCTACTGGAATTATTAGACTTCCTCTTATAGATGATGTAAGAGTAGCAGGACTTACACAACCAGAGGCTCAAAGAAAAATAGAGTCTTTATTTAGAGAGTATTTAAAACACCCAAGTGTTCAATTAGAAGTACTTAATAAAAGAGCTTTTGTTTTAGGAGAGGTTCAAAGACCCGGACCTATTGAACTTAGAAATGAACAAATCCCACTTCTTCAACTTATTTCAATTGCAGGTGATTTAACTACAAGAGCCAATAGACAATCTATTATGATACTTAAAAATTATGGTAATAGTGTTCAAACAAAAGTTATAAGTTTAACTGACACCAATTCAATTAGAAGTGCAAATCAGATGATTAGACCTAATGATATTGTTTATGTTTTACCAAAAGATATGAGTATGTTTAATAATAAAGTTAATGAGATTAATCCAATATTTCAGTTAATATCTAATGCTTTAACTCCATTTTTAACTATTAGACTTTTAACAAGATAGAAATAAATATTTTTTATTTCTATTTATACTCTTTACAATAAACCATTTCCCACCCCCAAAAGACCATAACTACTTTTTGAAGTTTTAAACCATCTTTTAAATAATCTTCTACTAAATCATCTTTTTGATAGGTATCTAATTGCTCTTTTGCATCTTGAACTAATTTATCTATTTTTATTTTAGTTGGTCTCTTTTTTTCTCTTTTAATAAATTTAAACTCTACCAAACCAATATACTCAACATAAGGATTAAAAGGTTTTAGTAAAATATCAGCAAAGCCTTTATTTAACTCCTCTTCACTTTTAATTACATAGTATGGGGTAAGTGAAAGATAGGCTAAATACATAGATTTTACGGTTTGTTCTGTATGGATATAATCTCGAATACCTGTATTTTCTTTTATCATTTTTGCTAAATATTTAAAAACTTCTAAATCTCCATATAGAGCAAAATCGGCTAGAAAATCTGATAGTTTACTTGTATTTATTTCAAAAACTCTTTCTAATTCTAAAGCATTAGTTAAAAAATCTATATCTATTCTTTTAACTGTTTCATTTGGTATTTTTAAATTCAGTTTTAATTCTCTATTTTTTATAGTTACCAAACCTAAATAGAACATAAAAGATTTAAAATTTTCCTCTTTATATAGATTTAATGCACTAAAATCTTGAACTAAATTAGAGATAGATATACTTTCTCCTCCTATTAAAGTCTGTAAGGTTTTAAAGTTTCCATTTAGCTTTTTATTGGTGTATATTATGCTTTTTAACTTTGAGTAATCACTTCTTACATTTATATCTATCATCTCTTTTGGTAGTTTATAACTAATTATAAACTGTTTAATAAAATATAAAATCATATCTGTATTATAGATTGGTTTGCTATTATCTTCACTAAATATATAATGATTATACCACTCTTGGAGCATATTTTTATCTACTTTATTTTCTATTTCAAAATGGGTTAATGCTTTATCTAACTCTACAGTGTTTACTCCTATTAAATTTTGAAAACTTGGGTGAAGTGAAATATTATCTCCAATATTAAATCCACTTGTAACATCATACATAGTCATTGGGGTTACACCTGTAATAAACATTCTTTTAATTGGTGCATTATTTCCTGCTGTTCCAGCTTTGAGTGTGGTAAAAAACTGTTTAAAGGGAGCTGTTTTTTGAGTTACTATATTTAAATAATCATCTTTGCTATTTAAAAATAGTCTATTAGCGAAGTTATCATACTCATCTATAAGAATATATAAATTTATATGATTTTCTTTTGTATAATCAAAAATATCATTTAGCATAGATATCGGATTATCTGTTTTAAACTCAATACCTAAACTGTATTTTCTTGAAAAACCTCTTATTTTAAGCTCTAATAGATGTTTAAAGCTCTCATTTACATTATAAATATCCACAGCACTAAAATCAAATCCCAATACCATATAACTACTTGCCTCTTTGGTTCGATTATTTAAGATATAGGTATCTTTAAAAATAGCCTCAAACTCATCTTTAAATCCTATATCATAATAGGCTTCAAGCATAGCAATTAGTAAAG
>Ga0256842_1002717_pt1 | contig 12334 bp, 10 predicted proteins | sample 4559240metaG_FD_185973 | JGI IMG/M metagenome (GOLD analysis project Ga0256842, IMG submission 185973) | Hydrothermal vent microbial communities from Guaymas Basin, Mexico - 4559-240 | ecosystem: Environmental > Aquatic > Marine > Hydrothermal vents | place: Mexico: Guaymas Basin | collected...
TTACTGATGTTTTACCTATCATTGGTGTAATCTTCTTTTTCCAGTATGTTATATTAAAAAAGCCTATTGAAAATCTAAAAAATGTAATTATAGGTTTTGGGCTTGTTGTAATTGGGCTTGATGCTTTTATCATTGGTTTGGAGATGGGTCTTTTCTCTCTTGGTGAGACTATGGCATTTGAACTTACAAAAGGTGGTAGTCATATCATCATATATTTATTTGCTTTTTCTATAGGATTTTCAACAACTATGGCTGAACCATCTCTAACAGCTATAGCTAGAAAAGCAAAAGAGATAAGTGATGGAAAGATAAATGACTTTGTACTTCGCCTTTTTGTTGCTTTTGGTGTTGCTATAGGTATTGCTTTGGGTGCTTTTAGGATTGTAACAGGTGGTGATATAGTTTGGTTTATATCTGCTGGATATGTGTTTGTTATAGCTCTTACTTTTATAGCTCCTAAGTATATTATACCTATCGCTTATGATAGTGGTGGAGTTACAACATCAACTGTTACTGTACCTCTTGTTGCAGCACTTGGACTTGGACTTGCTACAAATATACCAGGTCGTGACCCACTTATAGATGGTTTTGGACTTATTGCTTTTGCATCGCTTTTTCCTATGTTAACAGTTATGGCTTATGGTGTTATAACTGAGAGAATGGGAGTTAAAGGTGAGCTTGAAAAAGAGGAGATGCACATCAACGAGCTTCGCCATGCACTAGAACATGCTGAAGATATGGGTCTTTCAACTGTAAATATTGCTGGAACAGATAAAAGACACTCTTATAAAATGCAATTTTCTGCTGTTCATGTTATAGTACCTTTTGATCAAGAGTTACAAGCTCTTGCAAGTGCTAGAAAAGCTGGGGCTCATGGAGTTACTATAATGACAGCTCATGGTATGGGTCTGGATGAAATGGATAACTTTCATAGAAGACTTCATTCTGATTCAACAGATGCAAATCTTATGTTTATAACACCTACTAAAAATGTTGATAATATAGTTAAAAAAATAGTTCATGATTTAGATATAACTGGTGAGGGTTCAGGTATAACTTACTCATATCCTATTTCACATTTAAAAGGTTTAACCCTTAAAATGTCTGATCTATGATAAATAGTAATCTAAACACAACAACATCAAAACACTTTGGCATAGTCCTTCCAAATACAAACAAGGCATTAGGAGAAGCTCTTAAAAATGCTTCTCCTAAAGAGTTAGAAACATTATCACCATCCAAAGATTTAAAATCTATGATGAGTGATATATTAAAACAAACTACAAATAACACATCATCAAATAAGGTTTTACTAGAGTTGGTTAAAAACAATCCAACACTTAAAAATCTAGGAAGTGTATCAACAACTATAAAAGATTTATTGTCATCTATAAAATCAGATAAAGAACAATCTCCTACAGAAAAAACATTGAAAAACTTTTTAATAGATATAAAAGATTTAAAGGGTGATGAACTTAAAGAAAAGTTAATTAAAACAGATAAAAAAACTATAACAACTTCTAATAAAACACAAACAACTGTGCAAAAATTTGCTTCTGAGGTACAAAAAATACTATCCTCTTCAAGTGATGAAACAAGTCACATAAATGATAAAAAAACAGTTGCTAAAACACCACAAAATGAACAAGATACAAAAATAAAACAACCTGCTTTAAAAGAACAAACAGCCCCTAAAGAATCTCAAGTACAACAAAAATCTCAACCAGAAATAAAAACAAAAGTTCAACCTCAAACACAATTCCAAACACAAACAAAAGTTCAATCTCAAATACAATCTCAAATACAACCGATGCAAAAAAATGAGCAAAGTGTTGAAAATGTATTAAAAAGTTTTTTAACCTCTGTGCAGGATTTAGAAGGGGATGATTTAAATCAAAAATTAAATGATTTAAATTCACTTTTAGAGTCAAGTTTTGATGATGAAGATATAGCATCTGATGATTTAAAAAAAGTATTTTCGGCTGGTTTTAAAAAAGAGTCACACCATATAGAAAAAACTCTTAAAAATTTTCTTTTAGATATAAAAGATTTAAAAGGGGATGAGCTTAAAAATAAGTTTTTAAATTCAGGTGTTTTTTTAGAATCAAACCTAAAAGAGGCTAAAGACTCACCAGAAAAAGTAAAAGATATACTAAACAATGATTTAAAAGCGATTTTAAGTAAAGCAAGTGAAGAGATTAGTAACTCTTCAAGTCCAAATCAGCAAGAGATTTTGAAAAATATAGATAAACTTTTATTGCAAATAGATAATTATCAACTACTTTCATACCTTTCAAATGGTAGTTCTCTTTATCTACCTTTTTCATGGGATCAGTTAGAAGATGGAAAGATTGAACTAAAACAGGTAAAAGAGGATAAGTTTTTTTGCAATATAGATTTAAAGCTAAAAGATTTTGGAGATATTAATCTAAAGTTGGTTTTATATGATGAAAATCAGATTAATCTACAAGTTTACTCTAAAAGTGATGATTTTAGGTCTTTGGTAAAAGATAACATCGCTCAACTTCGTTCATCACTTATAGAGATAAATATAACTCCACGAGAGATAAGAGTTTTTGACTTTAAAGAGGATAAGAAAGTGATGTCATCTGCTTACTCAACTATGGATGATAACTTAAAAATGGGATTTGAGATAAAAGCATAGTTTAATATATTTAGATTTAATATATTATTTTATATTTCAAGTTTATATAATTTGCTTTGCTATATAATTACCTAAATTTCTTGCAAGGGGATTAATTTGTTATTTAATTCATATGAATTTGTTTTTGTTTTTTTACCAATTACTTTTTTTATCTATTTTTATCTAAATTCAAAAAAATTAACTGTTGCTTCTAAAGCTTTTTTAGTATTTAGTAGTTTAGTCTTTTATAGTTGGTGGAATGTATCTTATCTATTTTTAATTTTAGGTAGTATGTTATTTAACTATTATGTAGGAAAACAACTTAGTAAAAATGCTACAAAAATTACATTAACATTTGGTATTCTTGGAAATGTTATATTACTTGGATATTTTAAATATGCTGATTTTTTGATAGAGAATTATAATTGGGTTTTTGATGAAAATACTCCTTTATTACATTTGGCATTACCATTAGCTATTAGTTATTTTACATTTCAACAAATTGCTTTTTTGGTTGATAGTTATCGTGGCGAAACAAAAGAATATGATTTTTTAAATTATGCTACATTTATTACATTTTTCCCTCAACTATTAATGGGTCCAATTATGCATCACAAAGAGATAATTCCACAATTTCAAAAAAAATGGAATATGCTTATTAAATGGGAGAATGTATCTTTAGGTCTTTTTATTTTTGCTATGGGGTTAGCTAAAAAAACACTTATAGGTGACCCATTAACTACTTATGCTCAGAATGCATTTGACCATGCTCAAGATTTATCTATGATAGAATCTTGGTATGCTTCTGTTTCGTATGTTTTATCGTATTATTTTGATTTAAGTGGGTATGCGGATATGGCAATAGGTATTGGAAAAATGTTTAATATAGATATCCCTTTGAATTTCAATAGTCCATATAAATCAAGAAATTTTGCCGAATATTGGCAAAGATGGCATATGACACTGTCAAGATTTTTGGGTGATTATGTATATAAAAGCTTAGGTGGAAATAGGTCTTTATCGTATGTTGTATATATAAATATAATGATTACATTTTTAGTTAGTGGTTTTTGGCATGGAGCTGGATGGACTTTTGTCGTTTGGGGTATATTAAATGGTATTTTTGTAGTTGCTGCACATATAATGCGAAAGCATGATATTAAATTAAATTATTATCTTGCATGGAGTTTAATGTTTTTAGGTGTGATAGTAACAAGAATATTGTTTGTTTCAAATAATTTTGAAGATGCATGGCATGTAACATATAGCTTAGTTGATATTTCTAATTTAAGATTTACAGATATGCCGCATGCAGATAAATTTGGACAAACTTTTTATATATTACTTGGATTAATTTTATCATTATTTTTTAAAAATAGTATAGAAATATCTAAAAATTTCAAACCAAATGGTAAATATTTAACATATACTGTAATTCTCTTAACAGGTTCGTTATATACCTTTACTAAGGCTAGAGAATTTTTATATTTTCAATTTTAAGGAGCATGGATGAGAAAATTACATAAAAAATATATTATATTATCAATAAGCTTAACTTTTTTGAGTTTTTTAATGGGTTTAATTGCGATATTTGTAATAGATCCAGCAGGTATTTATAATAAATTTGATTTAGGGTTGATTAAAGATGAGGGATTATATAACAGAACTCAAAAATTTGTAGAACTAAATAAAGTAAAACCAAATACTATAATGTTTGGTAGTAGTCGTGTACACTTTTTAAATTATAAAGATGTTCAAAAATATACACATGATAAAGTGTATAATCTAGCTTTAGGAGGTTCTACTTTAGAAGAACAGTATTATTTTTTAAAATATTCCCTTGAAAATTTTGATATAAAAACAGTTGTAATTGGATTAAATTTATATTCATTTAGTGAGAAATTAAAATATATAGGCGGTAGTGATTTTGATAAAGAATTGTTTATTACAGGCTTTAATCTTGAAAAACAATTAAAATATCTTTTAGAAGTCCCATTATTAACATATATAAAAAATTATTATGAAAGGGGTTGGGAAGAACCACTTTATGAAAATGGACAAAGAACAGCATATAATCAAAAAATTAGTATTAATAATAAACCATGGAGTGAAAGAAAAAAAGAGGGTGCTTATCAAATAACATATAAATATTATCTCACTTGGGGAGATCGTGGTTTTAATTATTTAAAAGAGATGGTGAAGTTATGTAAAGAGCATAATGTAGAATTTAAAGCATTTACTACAGCAGTTAGTGTATATCAACTTAAAGTTTTAAAAGATTCAGGAAAAATGGATATTTACTATAAATGGAAGGCAAGATTAGCACAGATAACACCTTATTGGGATTTTATGTATGTAAATAGTGTTACTAAAAATAGTGATAACTTTATAGATGGAGCTCACATTAGGCAAGAAAAAGGTTATATGTATTTTGCTAGATTATTTAATGATTCAACAGTAGATGTACCAGAGGATTTTGGTAGGTATGTTGATAAGAACAATATTGATCAGCATATCGCTTATTTGAAAAAAGTTAATAAATTATAAAATAGATGAAACAAACAGCTGTAGCACTTAGATATGATAAAGAGAAAGAAAATTCTCCAAGAGTGGTTGCTAAAGGGGATGGAAAGGTTGCTGAAAACATCATCAAAGTAGCTGAACTTCACAAACTTCCTATAAAAAAAGATGAAGATTTGATAGAACTTTTATCTAAGGTTGAGTTAGATAGAGAAGTTCCTCCAGCATTATATAAGGCTGTTGCGGAAGTTTTTAGTTTTGTTTATAAAATTACAAAGAAAAATTAAATATTTTATATATTAGACTTCTTGCATAACTTCTTAACTTAAGTTCGACAATATGACACCCAAATATAGGGCAACTAAACGGCAATTTTTTTAAAACCTCACCATCTATTTACCCTATCTTTGGGCATTTTATTGTCGAGCTCAAATTCATAAGTTATTATTATATTATTTATAAGTCTTAGTTTATAATTATATAATACTTTCTCTGATATAATTCTGATAGATTTTATAATATAATTTAAAGGACTTATAATGAGTGAGAAATCTCAAGGTATCAAGATACCTACACCATGGCGAATTAAACGCTATTACCTTTATGCAATGGTTACTGTTATTGCATTAGTTTTACCGTGGATAGAAGTTGATGGTAATCACTTCTTTTTACTTAGCTTTGATAAGATGAAACTACATCTTGCATTTGTTCAGTTTGATATGCAAGAATTATATCTTATGCCATTTTTACTTATGATGATGTTTTTAGGTATATTTGGTATGACTGTTATGGGTGGTCGTGTGTTTTGTGGTTGGGTTTGTCCACAAACAGTTTTTCGTGTAATTTATCGTGATTTGATTGAGACTAAGCTTCTTCATCTTCGTAGCCGTATAAAAAACAAACAAAAAGAACCAGATATGTCAAAATCTGAAAATAAGGTTAAAAAAGCTATCGCTATCGCTATCTGGACAGTTTTAGCAATTATCGCTGGTTCTGACTTTATGTGGTTTTTCGTTCCACCTGAAGATTTTATCACTTATTTAGGAAATCCAACTGACCATATGGTTATGATAGGTTTTATTTTAGGTGTTGCTGCATTCCTTATATATGATATAGTATTTTTAAAAGAAAACTTTTGTATATATGTATGTCCTTACTCAAGAATCCAGTCTGTTTTATATGATGATCATACTGTAATGGCTATTTATAACGAGCATCGTGGTGGAGTTATATATGATGGGCATACTAAAAAATACTCTAAACAAAAAGAGATAGTAGCAGAACAGCCAAATGCAGAGTGTACAGCTTGTGAGAGTTGTGTGAGTGTTTGTCCTACACATATTGATATTCGTCAAGGTCTTCAACTAGAGTGTATCAACTGTCTTGAGTGTGTGGATGCTTGTACTACAGTTATGGGTAAACTTGGTAAAGAATCACTTGTTACTTGGTCAAGTACTTACGAGATAGTTGAGCAAAAAGGTAAAACTAAGTATTTCCGAACAAAAGTTTTAGCATATATGGGAATCCTTGTATTACTTGCAGTTGCAGTTGGTGTAATGGGTAGTAAAAAAGAGCATATGTTACTTAACATAAACAAAGAAACAAGACTTTACTCTATAAAAGCATTAGATGATGGAAAAGTAAGAGTTGATAATGCTTATATATTCCTACTTCAAAATATTCAAAATGAAAAAATGAAGTATTATTTTGATGTTATCCCTCCAAAAGGTATGGAAGGTAAGATAAAGATTACTAAACCTAGTAAACCATTTAATGTAACACCTGGCTATAAAAAGAAAAAAATTGTTATTTTGAGTACTACAGATATATTGGCTAACAATGATAGAAAAGATACTATTATCCCTATCAAAATTAGAGCTTATGCTTTAGATAAAGATGGTAAGATTAGTAAAAAGATTGTAGTTTATAGAAACTCTACATTTGTATTCCCTAAAGCAGATATTCTTAAATCTGCTAAATAGATCTATTTTCCAACCATTTGGTTGGAAAATAAAAACTACTTCGTTTTAGAACTACTAACTAAAATCCCACCTAAGATTATAAGACTAATCCCTATAAAAGTATAAGTATCAGGAAGTTTATCTCCCAACATATAACCAAATCCTATAGCAAAAGGTATGTTTGTGTAGCTTATAACACCTACAATAGATGCATTTGAAAAACTATAAGCTTTTGTAAGTAACCATTGTGATAGTGTAGATATGAATGCCATAAAAAGTATAAGTAACCAAACACTAAAACTACTAGGTATAACAAACTCAACAAACAAAAATTTTAAAGACTCAGGTGGATTTATATATGGAGCTACACTAAAAAGTAAAGCTGGTAAGATGCTACCAACTCCAACAAATGATAAAACTATAACTCTTGAGTCATATAGATTTTTTATTTTTCTTATAGTTGCATAAGCCAAAGCAGCAAAAAAACCACCCAAAAGCCCTAAAAAATGCTCATAAGAAAGTGATATACCAAAAGGTTTGGTTATAAAAACTATCCCTAAAAAACCTATAAGTAAAGCAAATATAGTGTTTTTACTTAGATGCTCATTTAGAAGATAAAAAGCTATGATAGAAACAAATAATGGGGATGTTTTATTAAGTGTTATGGCAACACCTAGAGGTATAGTTGTGATAGTATAAAAAAATAAAATCATAGCTATAAAACCTAAAAGACCACGAGTTATAAGAAGATGAATCTTTTTGCCATTTAGAGTTGGAGGAGTATGTTTTAAAGCATATAGTATTATAAACACCCCTATAACATTACGAAAAAAAACAATCTCCAAAGCACTTATATCATCTGAAAGAATTTTTGTTATAGCTCCATTTAAAGCAGATATAAGTGCAGAAGCAAGCATAAAAAGTATGCCACTATCTATCTTTTTTAACAATATTTTGCTCTAAATTTATCAAGTTTAGGTTTTATAACAACTTGACAATAACCCTGCATAGAGTTTTGGTTATAGTAGTTTTGATGATAATCCTCAGCAGGATAAACCTCATCAGGAAGTAAACTTACCTCTGTTACTATCTTATCTTTAAAATCTTTTTGTGCTAAAGATATAGCCTTGTCTATCTGCTCTTTTTGTTCATCATTTTCGTAGTATATAACTGAACGATACTGTGTACCTTTATCTGCACCTTGAGCATTTAGTGTTGTTGGGTCGTGTATAACAAAAAATACTTCTAAAAGTTTAGCTAAACTAACCACATCAGCATCATAAGTTATATCCACAACCTCGGCATGACCTGTTGCCCCTGAACAAACATTTTCATAAGTTGGATTTTTTCTTTTTCCACCAGTATATCCACTAACAGTAGATAAAACACCCTCAACCTCTCTATAAACTGCTTCGATGCACCAAAAACACCCACCACCTAGAACTAATCTCTCTTTTTTCAAATTGTTACCTTTTTTTTAGTGAATTATACATTTTTTGCATAAGTGGTGTTTTTACATATCCAGTTAAAGAATCAAGTTCAGTTTGTTTTTTGTTTTTAAAGTCAAGATGCATAGAGGTTGAGCTATCATAAGGTACTTTTGATGCTGTAACTAATGACTTTTCAACCTCATCAGATATATCTATACCTTTTGTTAGTGCAAACTCTGCAATCTCTTGTAAAAGTTTTGTAACTTCTTCTTTATGATGCTCATAGATATAACCTATGCTTTTATCGTAAAAAGAGGTCATAGTAGCAAAAGCAGAGATAAATATATACTTTTTCCATATAGCTGTTTTTATATCTGATGGGGTTTTGTATCTTAGTTGTGCCTCTTCAAAAACAGATGCTAACACCTTTGTAGCATCTTCATCCCCACCAAACACACCAGCAAAAACTTTACCTTTTTTTCTTATAATTCCTACCTCTTGTATATGTGAAAGTATATAGATACAACCATCTAAAACTATGCTATCACTCATCTGTCTTAGTTTATCACCATTATCTACACCGTTTGAGAAGCTAATCAAGATACTCTCTTTTGTAATAGAGTTTTTTATAGCCTCATAAGATGTTTTCAAATCATAACTTTTTACACAAAAAAGCACTATATCAAAACTCTCATCTATATCTTTTAACTCTCTTGCATCTAGCTTTACAACAAATTCACTTTCATCTTCTATGATTTTTATACCATCTTGTTGTATCTTTTTTAGATGCTCACCCCTTGCAAAACCTACTACATTGTGAGTTGTATTTTTTGTAAGCATCGCAGATATATAACCACCTATACCACCTAAACCTATTATCGCTATATTCATACTTATCCTTTGGTATAATTATACAAAAAAGAAGTTTTATGCCTCGCATCGATAACGAAAAATTTTACAAATCATCTATAAAAAAGTATGGTTTATCTGCAAAAGGTGTTCAGTGGAACTCCTTATCTTCTCAAAAAATCAGATTTGAAATTATCTTAAAAATGTTGCCAAAAGATTTGCATAACTACACTTTAGTTGATGCTGGTTGTGGGTTTGGAGACTTTTATAACTTTTTAAAATCTAAAAATCAACTACCATTAAAATACATAGGTATAGATACTTTAGATGAAATGGTTCAAATAGCTTCAAAAAAAACCTCTCAAAAAATCATAAAAGCAGATATATGTAAAGATAAGCTTATAGAGGCTGATTACTATATATGTAGTGGAGCGATGAATATCTTAGACAAGTTTGAAACACATCTTTTTATACAAAACTGTTATAATCACTCTAAAAAAGGGTTTATATTTAATATACTTTATGGAGATAAAGAGAGTGATATATATAACTATATGACACTTTTAAAAATCAAAGATATTGCAAGATATTTAGAGTTAGAAGAGTTAAAAATAAAAACAAGATATTTAAAAAATGATATAACTATTGCTTTTATAAAGAGAAGTAAAAGCAATTTTTAAGTATGATAGCAAAAATTTTTATGAGGACTATTTATTGGATGCAATAGCAATAAAACACAATGATGAGATTATAGACCTTCAAACTGCAAAAGAGATTGGGTTTGAGGGTGAGGCGATCCATCTTGATAACTCTCCTGAAGCTCTTGATATTCTTCGCCATTCAACTGCACACTTGATGGCTCAAGCTATCAAGTCTCTTTATCCAGATGCAAAGTTCTTTGTTGGACCAACTGTAAAAGAGGGTTTTTACTATGACTTTAAAACATCTGCTGAGATTGGTTCGGGTGATTTAAAAAAGATTGAAAAAGCGATGATAAACATTGCTAAGAAAAAGTATGAGATAGAAAAATACACTATCTCTATGGATGAAGCAAAAGAGAAGTTTAAAGATGATGAACTAAAACTAGAGGTTATGAAAAGAATCCCTGATGATAAAGTTAGTATCTATAAACAAGGCGATTTTGAAGACCTTTGTCGTGGTCCACACTTGCCAAATGTTAAGCTTATCCGTCATTTTAAACTTCTTAAAATCGCTGGTGCATACCTTGGTGGAGATAGCAAAAATGAGATGCTAACTCGTATCTATGGTATAGCATTTGCAGATAAAGAGTCTTTAAAAGCACATATGACAATGCTTGCAGAAGCTGAAAAAAGAGACCACCGTAAACTTGGAAATGAGATGAAACTTTTTACTTTCCGTGAAGAGGTTGGAGCTGGTTTTCCTATATGGTTACCTGCTGGTGGAAGACTTCGTGCAAGACTTGAAAACTTACTTTTTAAAGCTCACCGTAAAAGAGGTTATGAGCCAGTAAGAGGTCCTGAGATGCTTCGTTCTGACTTATGGATGACATCGGGTCATTACCAAAACTATGGCGAAAATATGTACTTTACTAAGATTGATGACATAGAATTTGGTGTAAAACCTATGAACTGTGTTGGTCATATCAAAGTTTATGAAGATGAGCTTCACTCATACAGAGATTTACCGATAAAATACTTTGAGTATGGTGTAGTGCATCGCCACGAATTTACTGGTGCTTTACACGGTTTGTTTAGAGTTCGTGAATTTACTCAAGATGATGCACATATTTTCTGTCGTGCTGACCAAATCGAAGAGCAGATTATAGAAGTTGTTGATTTTGTAGATAAGATTATGTCAACTTTTGAGTTTGATTATAAGATGATGATAAGTACTCGCCCAGATAAAGCTGTTGGTAGTGATGAGGTTTGGGAAGTATCAACTCAAGCACTTAAAAATGCTATGGATAAAAACAACCTACCTTATGAGATAGATGAGGGTGGTGGAGCTTTTTATGGTCCAAAGATTGATATCAAGATAACTGATGCCATCGGTCGTGAGTGGCAATGTGGTACAGTTCAGTTAGACTTTAACCTACCTGAGAGATTTAAGCTTGAGTACAATGGTGAAGATAACGATAAAATCCAACCAGTTATGATACACCGTGCCATCTTAGGTTCGTTTGAGAGATTTATAGGGATTTTAACTGAACACTATGCTGGTGAGTTTCCGATGTTTATTGCTCCTACACAAGTAGCAATTATTCCAATTGCAGACACTCATAAAGAATATGCTAAGGAATTATCGGATAAACTTATTGACATTGGTGCAGATAGCGAAATTTATGCTAAAAACGATAGCCTAAATAAACGAATCCGTACAGCAGAGAAAACAAGAGTGCCTATGCTTATCATCATTGGAGATGAAGAGGTTGAGGGTAAAACAGTTGCAGTTCGAGATAGAAGAACAAGAGAGCAATACAATTTAAGTGAAGAAGAATTTCTAAAGCTTATACAAACTAAAATAAATGAGGTAAATTTTTGAGTAATAAAAAAGACCGTGTCATAATGAATGACGACATCCGTGTTGATGAAGTAAGATGTAATGTAGATGGAGGAGAATCACTAGGGATAATCTCTACTGATGAAGCTATGAGTAAAGCAAATGAGTTGAATTTAGACTTAGTTCTTATCGCTCCAAATGCAAAACCACCTGTTGCTAAGATTATGGATTACGGTAAATATAAATACCAAGAAGAGAAAAAACTAAAAGAGCAAAGAAAAAATCAAGTTAAAATCGTTGTAAAAGAGATTAAACTATCTGTAAAAATTGCAGAGAATGATATTGCTTATAAAGTTAAACATGCAAGAGAGTTCTTAGAAAAAGGGTATCATGTAAAATTCCGTGTTTTCTTAAGAGGTCGTGAGATGGCTCATCCTGAAGCTGGTAAA